>TARA_R110000787_G_scaffold269018_3_pt1 | contig 19223 bp, 15 predicted proteins | sample TARA_R110000787 | Tara Oceans TARA_R110000787 (sample SAMEA4397920) | marine metagenome | biome: Polar Biome; feature: [DCM] deep chlorophyll maximum layer (ENVO:01000326); material: water (ENVO:00002006), including particulate matter (ENVO:01000060) such as... | depth 35 m
TGGATTGGATTACATTAACATTCAATCATTATTCATAACACCTCCAGGAAGTATTAGAGGTTTAATTACCCCATCTGCTGCTTCTGAAGCTAAAGGTTCTCAATTTGAAAGTACTTTTAGAAGTGCTCAATTTATCACCAATGCTTTTCTTAGATATGATAAAGAAATTAATGATAAATTAAGTTTATCTGCTCAAGTATATGGTGAATACATATATAACAACCGTCAGAATGAAGGATTTCAAGCTTTTGGTTTAAACCCGGCATTACCTGGATCAGGTAGTGGGTTTACTGCAGGAAACACTCAAGAAGGTGAAGATGGTGATGGTGATGGTATTGTAGATGCTGCAACTGAATTATCTTTAAACTATGTGCCAACTGTATTCTCAAGTGAGAGTGAATTAGCTCTTGGTTCTGTATTAGCTACTTTAGATATAGATTACGATAGTAAATACGGATTATTTGCTTCAATTAGACGTGATGAAACATCAAGATTCCCAAACAACCCAGTTGGTTATTTCTGGTCTGTAGCAGGAAGATGGAATATGAATCAAGAAGACTTTTTAAGCGATAGCGAATGGTTATCTACATTAAAGTTTAGAGCAAGTTATGGTACTACTGGTAACCAAAACGTAGGTGGATTCTATCAAGGGCAACAACAAGTAGGAGCTAATACTTCTTCTTACCAAGGTAGCTTAGGGTATACAACGAATCAAATTAATGATCAAACTTTACAATGGGAAACTAAAGAATCTTTAAACTTAGGTTTTAGTTTTGGTATGTGGAATGATAGATTATCTGGAGAGTTAGATTTTTATAGCGAGAAAACAGTTGATTTATTTGGATCAGATGCTGTATCTCCTGGATTTACTGGATTTGGTTCTGTTACAACAAATGTTGGTTCATTAAGTAACAAAGGTGTTGATTTACAAGTGAGTTATTCACTTTTAAATAAAACTTCTACAAACCCTTGGTCTGTTAAAGTAAACGCTAACGGTAACTACAACAAGAATGAGGTTTTAGATATCCCAGGTGGATTTACAGGAAATACATTACGTAATCAAGTTGGAAAACCTATTAGATCATGGTTCTTAGAAAGATGGGCTGGTGTTGATCCTTCTAACGGACAACCATTATACTTAGATGTTAATGGAGATATTACTAATCAATTCTCAACTGCTAATCGTGTGTATACAGATAAAAGTTCTGAACCAACTTATACGGGTGGTTTTGGAGCAGATATCTCTTATAAAGGATTTACATTAAATTCTTTATTCTCTTTTGCAGCTGATAGATGGAGACAAAATAGTTCTTTAGCTATTATTGAAGATGCAGGATTAGCTAGTTTTGCTAACCAATCTACAACTTTGTTAAATGCTTGGACTACTCCAGGTCAAGTAACAGATATTCCAGCAATAAGTTTTGGAGGTTTAAGAGCTATTGACGGTGATCGTTATTTAGAAGATGCTTCTTTCTTACGTTTAAGAAATGTGTCTTTATCTTACAGCCTTGATTCAGAAACTTTAGCGAAAACAAAATTCTTATCAGGACTTAGAGTATATGTACAAGGTACTAACTTAATTACTTGGACTAAATGGAGAGGATTTGACCCTGAAAGCAATCAAGCTACAGGATTCTTTGACTATCCAGTGCCAAGAACGTTTACCTTAGGATTTGATTTAACTTTTTAATTATATAGAACATGAAAAAATATTTTCTAATACCAATATTAACCGGTTTACTTTTTACAGTAAGCTGTTCTGAACAACTTGATCGACTTCCAGCCGATTCATTAGTTGCAGCGTCAGCTTTTCAGACGGTCGGTGATCTTGAAAATGGACTAGTAGGAGCTTTAGGTGTCCTAAATCCAGATAACATCGTTGCCTTTGGAGCAATTTTTACAGACAACTGTAGAGTTGGAATAGACAATGGTGGACAACAATTAGGCCTTTTAAATCAACAATTAAACTCTGCAACAGGAGATGGTGGTTTATGGACTAATAGATATTTCGTAATTAATCAACTTAACAGAGTTATAGTAGCTGCAGAATCAATTACTCCTTTAGCAGGAGAGCGTTCTCGTTATAATGATGTATTAGGTAGAGCCTTAGCTTTAAGAGCCTTTTATCACTTAGAGTTATTATCTTTCTATGGTTTTAATATGTTAGATGGTGGATCTTTAGGAGTTATTTATCAAAACTTCTTAGTAACAAATCAAACAGGTGAGAGAAATACAACTGCTGAAGTTTTTGCTTTTATTGAAGCTGATTTAGCTGCTGCCGGTGCTTTAATTACAAGTACTGACATAAATTACCCAACGGATGATTTTATTACCTTTACTAGAGCACGTGCTGCTTTATTTTCAGGTAATTATGCAAGTGCAGCATCATTAGCTGGTTCTTTAATTTCAAAATATCCTTTAGCAAATGCTACACAATATGCTTCTATGTTTGGAGGTGATGTGGATGCTACTGAAGTAATTTTTAAATATGATAATGTTCAGGGATCTAACAATAGTGTTGCTGGTAACTTTATTTTTACAGGAACTGGTGGTGATTTCATCGAAGCTTCATCTGAATTATTTAATGCTTATGATGCTACTGATATACGTCGTGACATAATTATGATTCCTAGTGTTTCTCCTGGTAATACAGGTGATGCATTAACAATTGCTAAGTATCCTGCAAACGGAGATGAGAACTATATTAATGACTTTAAAATAATGAGAGTTTCTGAAATGTATTTAGTTAGAGCTGAAGCGTATGCTAGGTCTACTAGTCCTAACTTTGGAGGTGCTGCTGCAGACATTCAGTCAATTAGAACAATTAGAGGTAGCTCTGTTGCAACTGCAACGTATACTTCAGTTGCTGAAGCAATTCTAGATATTTCTAACGAAAGAAGATTAGAATTGGCATTTGAGGGTCACAGATATTTAGACATTAAGAGATACAGAGGTATTTTAAATGTTGGTATAACAAGAGATGCTACTGATGTTGGTTATTTAAATAATAACTTTCCAAGTACAGTAGGCGCTGCAGATGCTAGATTTACTTTTCCTTTACCGGATGCAGAGGTAAATGCTAACCCAGAAATTACTCAGGCAACTGGTTACTAATATATATATATAGACAATTATGAAAAAAATAATAATTCCTTTTTTATTGGTGATGACACTGGTTTTTCAATCATGTGAAGAAACTCAGTCACCTATTTATGATGGAAGCCAAACGTTGGCTTACTTCGATGGAACATCTGCTACACTAGAAGTTGAAATTAATTCAACAGGAACTATTACTGTTCCTGTTGGTGTAAGTACTTTATCTAGTTCAGATAGAACAATTACATTATCTGCTAGTAGTACTTCAACCGCTACAGCTGGTCAATATTCATTTAACAGTTCAGTAACGATTCCTGCAAATTCATATACAGGATCATTTGATGTAACAGGTATTGATGATGAATTAGAGACATCTGGTGTTAGCTTAACATTACAAATCGACGGTGTTGATGGAGGTGTTGGTTCTCCTAGAACTTATGACATTAGAATAGTAGAAATTTGTCCTATCGAAGCTACTTTTGCTGTAGGTGATTACCTATTAGAAACAATAAGTGGTGGTGTTGGTGCTGCTGGTTTTGCTCCTGCAATGGGTGATGGTATAGTTGTTACATTAGAAGCTGGTTCTTCTTCAACTGAGAGAAAGTTTAATGTAAAGTTTTATCCTTCATTTGGATTTGCTAACCCTCCTGTAGATGTATCATTCTCTTTATCTTGTGAAGATATAGTATTCGGTAGTTTATCAGGCAATTCTGGAGTTGGTTGTGGTGGTTCTATTGCATTTGCTTCTTCTACAAACTTAGGAGCTTATTCAACTGCAGATGATTCAATAATTACAGTTATATATATTGAAGACAGTGAAGAAATCTGTGGTAGTTCTGCTGAAGGTTCAATTAGATTAACAAAACAATAAAAATATAAAAATGAAAAATATATTTAAAATTTTCTTATTATTAACCTTAGTTTTCGCAGTAGGTTGTGAAAATGAAGATGACCCGAGATTTCAGCCTAATTCTGAATTCGGTTGGATAGAGTTTCAAAGCGCTGCAACTACATTAGCAGTTAATAGCTCTGTAACTACTATACCAGTAACAGTGAACTTTACAGCTCCTATTAACTTATCAGCTGTAACAGTTTCTTATACAGTAGAAGATGTACTAGGTAACTCTTCACTAGTTGTAGGTGCAAGTGGTACTCTGGTAATTTTACCAGAAACAAGAACAGCTCAAATAGAATTAACAGTTTTATCAACTGCTGCTGCTGAATTAGCTGCTGGTGATGTTTCTTTTGACGTAGTATTAAATTCTTCATCAAGAGGTATTGCTATTGGTGTAGATGGTTCAACTACTGCTCATAGAGTTAATTTAGTTTGTGATATTGCTTTACCTTTAGGTGGTATGTATAGTGTTTTCACTACATATGGTTATCATGACTTTTTACCTTCTTTCTCTGATAACACAGAGAATATGGAAATAGTAGATAACGGTGATGGAACATTCTTTACACAAGATTTCTCTGGTGGATTATATAATGGTGGTCCTTATTCTGGTGCTTATGGTACTGGAGCTACAAGTTTTGATTTTACTTTCTCTAATGCTTGTACAGCAATAGTATGGACAAATCAAAATGACCCTTGGGGATCTGTTGATCCATTAGATGGTGGAGTAAACGAATATGATCTTGGAACTGGAGTAATGACTACTTCATGGTTTTGTAATGGATACGGTGAAAACGGAGTATCTGTTTGGACACCTCTATAGTAGATTACTATAATACATAGATATTTAAAAGACCTCCTATTGGAGGTCTTTTTTTGTAAATAAAAATGTAAATTTGGAACATATTTTAAAACTATGCTTAAAAAAATACTTTTTTCCTTTTTGTTAATTAGTAGTTTACAGGTAGTAAGCCAAAATACGGTTGGAACTATTTTAAACACATCCGATTCTTTTAATGGGTATACATTATTTACAAAAAACTTAGAAACATATTTAATAGATAATTGTGGTCGAATAGTAAACCAATGGACAAGTAATTTTAATCCTGGAAATGCAGTTTATTTATTAGAGGATGGTTCTTTACTTAAGGCTTGTAAAGTAGGTAATACTGATATTGCTTTTGGTGGAACAGGAGGTAGAATAGAAAAATACGATTGGGACGGAAATCTAACTTGGTTTTATGACTACTCTAGCACCCAATTCCTTCAACATCATGATGTTTTTCCAATGAATAATGGAAATATTTTAATGTTGGCTGTTACAGTAATGAGTAATGCTGAGGCTATAGAAGCTGGTAGAGACCCAAGTACTTTAACAGATACTGTTTTATACAACGAACAGATTATAGAATTAAAACCTACAACACCTGGAAATGCAGATTTTATTTGGGAATGGAATATTAAAAATCATTTAGTTCAAGATTTTGATAATTCTAAAAGTAATTTTGGAATTATAGAAGATAATCCTCAATTACTAGATATTAATTTTTTAGGAACTTCAGCTGGTAAAGCAAATTGGTTACATATTAACTCTATACAATATGATAAAAATTTAGATCAAATAGTCTTAAGTTCAAGACTATTAAGCGAAATCTACATCATAGACCATTCTACAACAACTGCTCAAGCAGCAACAAGTTCTGGAGGTGATTATGGAAGAGGAGGTGATATTTTGTATCGATGGGGAAATCCTGCGGCCTATAAACAAGGTGATGCCACCAATCAAAAACTATTTGGACAACATAATCCATATATCATTACAGAAGGATATCCTAATGCTGGAAAATTAATATTATTTAATAATGGTTTTGGTAGGTCTCCTAGTTTTTCAGAAGTACTAATACTTGAACTTCCAATAAGTAGTCCAGGAAATTATATATTAGATAGTGCCACCAATACTTATGGACCATCCGTTCCATTTTATACATATGTTGATCCTGATGATCCTACCAATTTCTTCTCAAGATTTTTATCGAATGCTCAGATGCTACAAAATGGGAATATTTTAGTGAATGGTGGTGCATCCGGAGACGTTTTTGAATTAGATGTAAATGATAATAAAGTTTGGAGATATATTGTTCCAATTACTAGTAGTAGTATTATGAGTCAGGGAGACAATCCTTTTGAATCTGGTAATACTATTTTTAGAGCTAATAGATACTCACCAGACTATACCGCATTTGTAGGAAGGGATCTTACACCTAGCGACCCAATTGAACTAAATTTTGATTTAATGGGATGTACAATTACATTGACTGTTGATGATTTTAGTAAATCGAAGCTTACTCTTTATCCGAATCCTATTTCAGATATTCTTACAATAGAGGTTGATGAAAAAATTATTATTAGTTCTATTACTGTTTTTAATAATCTTGGAAATTCTATTGTAAAAACACAAAACACAAAACAAATTAATTTAAGTAATCTAAGTTCTGGCATCTACTATATCAGATTGACTAATAATACTGGAGAAAGTATTACAAAAAAAATAATAAAGCTTTAATATTTTATTAATACAATAATCATGGAAAATTCTACTAATATTTTTGGTTTGCGCGCTATCATTGAAGCTGTAAATAGTGGATCTACAATCAATAAGGTTTACCTTCAAAAAGGCTTAAGAGGAGAATTATTTTTTGAATTAGAATCTCTAATCAAACAACAAAAAATAACGACTAGTTTTGTTCCAGTAGAAAAGTTAGATCGCCTTTCAAAAAATAAAAATCATCAAGGAGCAGTAGCGCAAATATCACCGGTAGAATTTGCTGACCTTGAATCACTAATAGAATCATCTTTAGAATCTGATAGGACTCCCCTATTTTTAATTTTGGATCAAATTTCTGATGTACGAAATTTTGGAGCAATTATTAGAACTGCAGAATGTACTGGAGTAAACGGAATTATTATACAGCAAGGGGGTAGCGCTCCAATAAATGCTGAAACGATAAAAACTTCAGCTGGTGCTGCATTTAAAATGCCAATATGTAGAGTTAGTCATATAAAAGATGCTATATATACACTACAATCTTCAGACATTAAAATTGTTGCTGCTACTGAAAAAACAGAAGATTTATTGTATGATGTAGATTTCAAACAACCGATAGCCATTGTAATGGGGTCAGAACATAGAGGTGTAAATCCTTCTGTTCTTAAAATTGTTGATTATAAAGCAAAATTACCAATCCTTGGAGATATTGATTCTTTAAATGTTTCTGTAGCCTGTGGCGCTTTCTTATATGAAGCTATTCGCCAAAGAATACTTTAGATTGTTGATTTTAAGTAAAGTTTACAAAACATATTCTAGTTATCTTTTAAATTTTCTTCTGAAGTCTCCTCCTCTATTTTTGGTGGAGTAAAATTTCCATGTTCATCAAATAAAAGATCAAACGCTGTTTGTGAAAATTGAAATTCTTCTTTTACAACTCCCTTTTTTCTATAAAAGAAGGCGTAAAATATTCCAATCAAAAAACCAGAAAGGTGCCCTTCCCATGAAATTCTATCTTCTGTAGGGAAAATTAACCATATCATACTTCCATATAAAAAAATAACAACTAGAGACATTGCTATTAATCTATAGTGCTTTCTTATAATTCCACTAAAGAAAATAAAACTAAACAATAAATAAATAACACCACTTGCACCTATATGATAAGATTCTCTACCAATGACCCAACTAAGAAATCCTGATAATAATACCCCATAAATCATAAACTGTATAGCAATCTTTCTATAGAAATAAAACAAAGACGCCATTAGCACAAATAAAGGTACTGAGTTGTTAAACAAATGAGATGCATCACTATGTATGAACGGAGAGAAAAAAACTCCTCTAAGGCCTTTAAAATCTCTTGGATATATTCCAAATTTATTAAAATTAAATCCAAAGTAGATTTCAATCCAATAAACAATCCAAATAGTACATATTGCAATTATTGGAATCCAAAGTACATTTTTATGATATATAAAAGTAGTCTCGTTTTGCATCATTAAATCTAATCAAAAATAAATCCAGAAGCTAAATTAGCAACTTCTGTCATAAATCTTTACTATTTTTATACCTATGAATGAACCTTTGGCAGAAAGAATACGTCCCAAGTCGTTAGAAGATTATATTAGTCAACGTCATTTGGTTGGCGAAAAAGGAATTTTAACCAATCATATTAAGCAAGGTATCATCCCCTCATTAATTTTTTGGGGCCCACCAGGTATTGGAAAAACTACGTTAGCAAACATTATTGCTACAACATCTGAAAGACCATTTTATACCTTAAGCGCCATTAGTTCTGGTGTGAAAGATATTAGAGATATTATTGAAAAAGCAAAAAAAGGAACAGGATTATTTACGTCTAAAAATCCAATATTATTTATTGATGAGATACATCGTTTTAGCAAATCGCAACAGGATTCTTTATTAGGAGCTGTTGAGAAAGGGTGGGTTACATTAATTGGAGCGACCACAGAAAATCCAAGTTTTGAGGTTATTCCTGCTCTTTTATCTAGATGTCAAGTATATATTTTAAATTCATTTGATAAAGGTGACTTAATTTTATTATTGGAAAGAGCCATCAAAGAGGATGTGATTTTATCGAAAAAAAAGATAGAATTAAAAGAAACGGATGCTTTACTGCAAGTTTCTAGTGGTGATGCGAGAAAACTACTCAACATATTTGAATTAGTTGTAGGTAATTCAACATCTATTAAAATTACGAATAAACTAGTTTTAGAGAAAATTCAAAAAAATACGGTTAGGTATGATAAAACTGGGGAGCAGCATTATGATATTATATCAGCTTTTATAAAATCTATAAGAGGAAGTGACCCTAATGGCGCTGTATATTGGCTGGCTAGAATGATTGAAGGTGGTGAAGATTTGAAATTTATTGCACGAAGATTATTAATTGCAGCTTCTGAAGATATTGGAAATGCAAATCCTACTGCTTTAATTCTTGCCAATAATACTTTTCAAGCAGTTTCTGCTATTGGTTATCCAGAATCTAGGATTATTTTAAGTCAATGTGCTGTGTATTTAGCAAACTCGCCTAAAAGCAATGCATCTTATTTAGCAATTAAAAATGCACAAGAAATTGTGAAAAAGACTGGTGACTTATCAATTCCTCTTCATTTAAGAAATGCTCCTACTAAATTAATGAAAGATTTAGATTATGGCAAAAACTATAAATATTCTCATGATTACGAAGGAAATTTTATAGATCAAGAATTTTTACCTGATGAAATTTCAAACACAAAAATTTATGATCCAGGAAATAATGCAAGGGAAGGAAAATTTAGAGAAGAGTTAAAGAATAGGTGGGGAAAGAAGTATGATTATTAAAACTTAATTTGGTATTTTTCTATGACCAAATTTCCATCTTTATAATATTCTGCTAACCAATAATTTACTTTATTTACTAGTGTCCCGTTTTTATCTTTTATAATAAACTTATTAGCAGTGTTCGTTTTTAACAAGACAAAAACAATAACTGAATTAGTGTCAGATAGTTGATAACCTGCTTCGTTTTTTTTTGCATATAGTAATGGATAATCTGCTTTTTTCTTTTCTTTTACAATTACTTCTTTAGTAACCTGTAAAGGTTTTTTAATAGGTATTGTAACTGGAACTTTAATATCAACAATAGGCTTCTGTTTAAAAGAGGGGTCATAAACATAATTTAATTTTTCTACGGAAGAAAATGCTTGTCTTATAGATTTTCTATAGGCTTTTATATAAGCTTTTAATCTGCTAGTCCCATTCTCTGATTTAAAAATTAACTTCCCTCTACAATCGGATAATTCAATAGCACTCTTTGTGGTTAGCATTCCTGAATTATCTGTTACTGTAGCAAAAATTGCCATGCATCTATTTACAGCTAATTCTTGAGGAATATCTTCATTATCTAAGTAAGCTATAAAACCAGCTTTGTTAAATAAAAATTTGGTTAATGAGCTAGTTTGATATCCGTCTACCTGTTTTACAAAGTTAAATTTACTCTTTACAATCACATATTTATATTGATTGATTCCATTGTCTTGACTTGAAACAATGTTAGAAAAAACAATAAACAATATTAGAATGTACGTTTTTTTCATCGTTAGTTAACTACTAGATTTATACCAAAGTTAAAGGAAATATTTCCGGCAGTACCAACATCTCTTACTCCTAACATATTATCTATCAATCCAAAGACATTAACTTTACCTATCTGAACTGACATTCCAGAACCAATAATGGTAGCAGAATAGTCATTAATAGTATGTGTAAACTTAGTATGAATATTTTCGGATAAAGAGGTCTCAAAAAAACTAGTAAACGAAAATTGTGCTCTTAAAGGTCTCATAATAGTATGTAGTTGAAAACCGATTGCATTGTAATAATATTGTTTATGAGTTCTTGCATAACAAGCCTTACTTCTAATATCTCCAAAACTATATTTTAATGCAGCATTTATTTTCATTGGTCTCCATGATGTATAAGCATCTTGAGATTCTTGAGTTGGTACTTTATCATCAAAATCATCTTCTAATTCTTGCCAATAATCTCTTGGGTTTTCTGGATCAAACTCAAAATTTATTCCATCAAAAGTATAATCTCCTTTGGCACTATAATTCCTTGTGCTTTTAGAATGTCTGATAAATCCAATATCTAAAATACTTCCTGTGAATTCTAATTGTGGAGTAAAATGATAGGTTAATCCTAGATCAAAACCAAGCCCTAAGTTACCTCCTAAAAAAGTTTTAGAAAATAAATCACCTGGATTTTCTAAGAATTCGTCATTCGAACCGATTAAACCAGAAGTTCTAAATTGAACATCAATATTATTTAGTGATTGGCGCAATATATTTTCATTATTACTAAATGTTGTAAGTGTACCAGAATTGTTGTTTGTTTCTATATTTAAGCTAGAAGAATAAATCTTAACCCTTGCGCCAATATTTAATCTTTCATCAACTTTTCTAGAGATACCAGCATGTAAAACTCCTAAAATATCTGCTTTCATAGATAGTTGTGAAAAAGAAAAAGTTCTATTTAAATACGGTTGATTACCGTAGTAGAAAAGCTCTGCAACATCTTTGGGCATATAAGCAATAATATCTATTTCTTCATAAAACCCAAAACTGATATATGTTTTATCGTCGTATCTGTAACCACCATTTAAAACATCGATTTTAGCATTAATATTTATATAATCGTCTTGATCTAGTTTTCTAAGTACATCTTGAAATTTAGAATTAAAATCTCTAGAATCTTTTAAAAATAAATCTGCTAATACAAACCCCGTTGAACCAAAGGTTAAAGAAAAATTTGAAAAAACTGGAATTCCATAATGGCGACTAAAATTAGTTTCTGCTCCCGGATTTAACATCAAAGTCTGAGGTGATTCACCAAAAGAAAAAGCCAATTGCTGTTGTGCTTTTACAGACAATGCAGAAGCTAAAACTAATAAAATGAGTACTGTTTGCTTTTTCATTATACTAAAAACTTAAATAATAAGTACCCACAGATTTAAACGAAAGTGTTTTTGGGATATCTGGATCTAATTGATTTGATGAAGGTATTAAGGTTGCAGCTACACTAAGTTTTGTAGAATTTAAGAAGGATGAAGGATTTGAGATAAAAATTCTTCTACTTGCAGTATAATTTAAATCCCCTGCATTTATAAAAAAAGCTGGCATGTCATATGTTATATTATCATTATCATCAAAAAACAACACTTGTATTTTAAAAAACCTATCAAAACGATTTTCTACTTCAAAAGTAAATGTCACCTCTGTTAAGTTATCTTGTATAATAGATGAATCTAAAATTGTTAAATCAGTAATATCTACAACTGAAGAAATTTCAACGCCGTTGTCTACATCAAAAAAGTCATTTTGATCTAATTCAAGAGAAACAAGAGGTGAGTTAAATATTGGATTGACATCTAGTTCTACTTGATCGAAATCTAAATTTTCAACACAGGAACTAAATAAAGCTACAATAAAAAGTAGAACAATAGGTTTTGCTGTAAATTTCATATACTTAAAATAAGAATACTTTTGTTTTTATAGAACGCTAAAGATATTGTTTTATTTCTAATAGGTGAGTAATAGATATTATATTTTTGGGAACATCATCTGCTTTTTCAGAGTTAAAGTGTATGGCTTTTATACCACAATTAATCGCTCCATGTATATCTGCTTCTAAACTATCACCAATCATTATCGAAGAATAAGCATTTGTATTTGCTTTCTCTAATGCAAATTCAAAAACTCTTGGATTTGGTTTCTTAACACCTACAGATTCTGAAGTTATAACTTCACTGAAGAATTCACTAATACCAGATTTTTCCATTTTCAATAGCTGAATTTCCTCAAAACCATTAGTGATAATATGAAGCTCATATTTTTTTTGTAAATATTCTAAGATCTCAAAAGTACCGTCAAATAAATGATTATAGTTTGGTAATTTCGCTATATACTCTTCTGATAGATGATTAATTATGCTGTCTTCTACAAAATAATCTATGGTGTCAAAAGTTTCTTTAAGCCTTATATATCTTAACTCTTCTTTTGAAACTTTTTCTTCTCTATACATCTTCCAATATTTTAAATTAACTGGAATGTATGCTTCTAAAAAGCTTTCAAAATCAATTTTGATGTTAGCTGCAGGTAAAATTTCTTGAAATGTTAAAGCAGAATTTTTTTCAAAATCCCATAGTGTGTGATCTAAATCAAAAAATACATGTTTTGTTTTCATAGGCCTAAAAGTAAAAATTATTAAATAATATTTACTCTTTTAAGTTGTTATATTTGTTTTAATTAAAAATTTATTTTGAAACAGAAATTATCAGTTTTATTTATTTGTGGTTGGTATCCTTCTAGAGTTCTACCTAATAATGGTGATTTTATTCAAAGGCACGCTGAGGCAGTTTCTTTGAAGCATACCGTGACTGTTATTCATATAATAACTGATAAAAACAACAAAAAAGACATTGACTATACAAGTCAAGAAATTAATGGAATAAAAACACATATTGCATATTTAAAACACAGTAGAAACCCATTAAAAAAAACAATCCTTTTTTTTAAAGCCTTTAAAGTATTAATACAAAAGTCTGGCACTTTTGATATTGTTCATCTTAATGAAATTTTCCCTTTTGGGATTTTTAGTTTATATCTAAAATGGTTTAAAAAAAAACCTTATATAATTACTGAACATTTTACTAATTATTTAAGCATATCTAAACCTAAAGGAGTTTTTTTTCAAAAAGTAATTTCTAAATATATTGTAAAAAAAGCACACATAATTTGTACGGTAACTGACTATATGTCTAAAAATATGCAAAATATTGGCTTTAAAGGAAACTATATTACAGTACCAAATGTTGTTGATACAGATCTATTTTTCCCTATGAAAAAAGAGGTTTTATTTTTAAAATTATTACATATATCTAATTTAGATAATGATCAAAAAAATATAGATGGAATGTTGCGAGTTGCTAAATTTTTAGATGAAAAACTGACTTATTTTGAATGGGATTTCATTGGAAACAATGGCAATAAATACAAAAAACATGTAAACGACCTAGATTTAAAAAACGGTAAAATCACCTTTTCAGAACATCAAACGCATTCAGAAATAGTTGCGCATTTACAAAAAGCTACTGTGTGTGTTTCTTTTAGTAATTATGAAACTTTTGGCATTGTAATTACTGAAGCAATAGCATGCGGAACTCCTGTTATAGCAACAAATACCGGAATTGCATCAGATTTTAATGAATTAGATTTTTGTAAAGTAATTCCAATAAAAAATGAACAATTACTATTCGAAACTATTTTAAATCATGAAACTATATTTGCTAATATCGATACAGAAAAAATGTATTCATTTGTAAAACAAAAATTTAGCAAGGAAGTTATTTGTAAAAAATTTACGAACCTGTATTACAAAACATTAAAGATATAGTCTATGTGTGGAATAGCTGGTATCATTAATCTAAACCAAAAGCTAGAAAGCTCTAGTTCTTTAATAAGAATGACTAAGAGTTTAAAACATCGTGGTCCAGATGATGAAGGTTATATGCTTTATTCAGACCAACCAACTGTTTTTTTTGGTAATGATTCTCTAGTCAAAAACACACATCATATTCTAACTTCAACTAATCTTGCCTTTAAGGTTGGCTTTGGTTTTAGGCAATTGAAGATTATAGATCTATCAAACAAAAGTCATCAACCATTGACAGATATTTCTAAGAAATTTTGGATTATTTTTAATGGAGAGCTATACAACTATAGAGAAATTAGACATGAGCTAGAAGGCTTGGGACATCACTTTTTATCAAATTCTGATACTGAAGTTGTTTTAAACTCCTACAAAGAATGGGGTAAAAAAGCTTTAGAAAAATTTAATGGAATGTTTGCTTTTGCAATTTTAGACACTGTTGAGAACACCGTTTTTATAGCAAGAGATAGAATTGGAATCAAACCTGTTTATTTTCATAAAAACGACACTCATTTTGTTTTTGGTAGCAGTGTTCAATCCATAATAAAAACAAAATTATATCAACCAGAAATTAATTGGGAAGGTTTATGGCAGAATTTTAGATTTACAACTGCTCAAAGACCAAACACCGTTTTTCAAGATATTTTAGCCTTAGAACCTGCACATCATTTAACAATAAATCTCAGTAATAATTCAATCAAAAAAGAACGATATTGGGAAATACCTACTCAAACACAAGATTTTTCTTTAACTGAAAAACAAAGTAAAAACCTTATTGAAGAAAGTCTTTACAAGGCTATAAATTATCGTTTAATTTCTGATGTAGAAATAGGCTCTTTTATGAGTGGAGGAATCGATTCTTCTTTAATTTCTGTAATTGCTTCAAAAAGCAAACCAGATATAAAGATATTAACTATTGGCTTTCAGGGTCTTAAAAATTTCGATGAAGTAAATTACGCTAAAGAAACTGCTAATGCTCATAATTTAAATCATATTATTGAACAGGCGAATGCTACAGATACTTTTAAAGATTTAAAGAGATCTGTTATTGCTTATGAAGAACCTTATCATACTATTGCTGCAAATTTCACTTTAGCTAAAATGGCCGCAAAAAACAAAACCACTGTTGTTTTAAGTGGATTAGGTGGTGATGAACTTTTTGGGGGCTACGATGTTTACAACAAAATATCTTTGTGGGAAAAACTTAGGAAAAACAAAAATATAATTAACGTTTTACCCGGCATTCATCCAAAAATTAAAAAAGGAAAGAAAATCGCAGATTGTAAAACACTCGGAGAATATTACTCTCATTATTATACGAATTTTTATGATTCAGAGATTGAAAATTTATTTCTAAATAAAAGATTCAATACAACTTCAACACTAGAAAATTTATATGCTTCAAACAGAAAATTTACAGATACTTTTGAAGCTATGAGCTTTTATAATCTAACATCTTATATAGGCAATCACCAAATGAGAGCATTAGATGTTACAACAATGGCTTTTTCTGTAGAAGGTAGGTTTCCATTATTAGATCATAATTTTATTGAAACTTCTTTTAAAATTCCAACAAAATATAAAATTAAAAATAATACACAAAAATATCTTTTAAAGGAAATTGCAAAGAAATATCTTTCTAAAAATGTAATGCAAATGCCAAAAAAAGGACTAAGCATTCCTTTAAAAAAATGGATAGAAACTGATTTAAAAGAATTTGTTTTTGATACCTTACAACAGCTTGAGAATAGAAATATTTTTAATAACACTGCTATTCAAGACATATTAAAATCTAAAAATGAAACTAAAATTTGGCAGTTAGTGTCTACAGAAATTTGGTTACAAAACTTTATAGATAAATAATGGGTTTGATTAAAAATTATGTTCTAGGTTTTTTTAGCAGATCAGGTAGTTATGTTTTTTCTGCAACAATTATTGCCAGAATTTCATCTTTTATAGCTTCTTGGGTTGCTTTAAAGTTTATATCAAATGATGAACTTGGAGTGGTCCTCTTTGCCTACAATATCATACTTTTTTTAATCCCTGTAAGTGGTTTTGGATTGCATCAAAGTTTATTAAGATATGGTGCTTTGGTTAAAACTGATGAGGAAAAAAATAGTCTTTTTTTATATGTTTTCAAAAAAGGAGTTATAGCTTCTTTAGCATTAATTTTATTAATTATTAGCGTAAGTCTTTTTATCAATTTTAAGTTTGAAAACACCTTAACTTATATTATAATTTTATCATTTATTATACTTCCTTCTTTTTTATTCGAAATTATTAGAGCACAATTTAGATTACAACGTAATAACAAAACTTTTGCATATACAGATCTTGTGTATGGTATTGTATTATTAGTAAGCGTTTTTACTTTGAGTTATTTCTTTAAAGAAGTTGGCTATACAATTGCGTTATTAATTTCTCCTCTTTTAGCTTCAATATTTTTTATAAAAAAATTAAAAATCGATTTCAAATCAAAAATAAAATCACAAATAGCAGATTTGACTTTTTGGAAATATGGATTCTTTGCCAGCTTATCTAATGTTGTTACACAACTACTTTTTGTAATTGATATTTTGTTGATTGGATATTTATTAGAAGACACAGAAATGATTACAAACTATAGATACATTTCTTTAATTCCTTTCAGCTTACTTTTTTTACCAATGGTGTTTATTTCCACCGATTTTGTTGCTTTTACTGAAAAAATATATGACAAAAAATATATTGTTAACTATATGAAAAGTTATATGACATTCTTTCTTCTAATTAGTTGTTTTTTGTTTCTCTTCAGTTACTTTTTTGCAGAACAAATTCTAACTCTTTTAGACAATAGTTTTACTCAATTTACCGATACTTTTTTAATATTAATATTCGGGGTTATAGGTATTTATGTCTTTAGAGGCTTGTATGGCAATTTATTATCATCTATTGGGAAAGCCCATATTAACTATTATATCGCAAGTTTTGCTTTGATAATAAACATTGTATCTAACTATTATTTAATACCTAAGTACGGAATAAAAGGAGCAGCTATTACTTCTGCTATTCTTATGTGGGTTACAGGAATAATCTCTTTTATTTGGTTTTGGCTCCTCTATAAAAAACTACTTCTTAAAAACCTGTAAAAAAAGAGGCAACTTATTTATTTTTAAAAAAGAATACTTAGTTGTTTGTGCTCCAAAACTTGTATAATAGTTGGCAATAGATTTCATTGATGAACCCCCAAAATCAAATACATCATACTCTTTTTGATACTTAAAAATTGCGCTATCAATTAAAAATGTATTTGCGCCATTATCTCTGTTAGAAAAATCTGTAGAACAAACCAGTTCTGTTACTCTTCCTTTATGAAATAAAAAAAAACCTGAAGCAACTAATTTTTGATTTTCATCATAAATAGACAACAACTCCCCTAGTTCATTTGCAATACATGTTTCAAGTAAACTCAATAAGGTTTTATAATCTTTTTCAGTAATTATTTTGAGTCTTTTACCTACATTATTTTTGAAAAGTGTTACTAAATTCTCTGGACTATCATTCCATTTTTCTATAAGATTTGCTTGAGCCGCTTTCTTTAATTCTCTTTTTCTATTTCTATTAAAATTCTTTGAGATTTGTTGATGTGAATTATTTAAGTCTAAATATTGAAATTGATTGACATAACTTTTAGAAGTTAATTTATCTAAACTATTACCAGCATTCAAACGAAGTTCAACAAATTTATATCGAATTTTTAAAGCAGTTACAAATTCTAACTCATCTACATCCTCTTTCATTGAGAATATCCCCAGTTGTAAAACCCACAAGGGTTGATACACATAGTAAATAAAATATTTTCTTCTCAAAGGCAAAGGCATTACAGCTTTGTAATCATCTAAAACCAAGACATTCCAATGATCACAAACAATATCTAAATACCAAGAATATCCATAGATTAAACTTTGGTTAGATTTCTTAACACAGATATTGTATTTCTCAACATCTAGATCTTCTCTAAGAACATATTTAATTGGCATTTTTACGAATCATTTTTAGCATTGTTTCATAGACTCTTTGCCAGCCGTTCCAGCGTAAATACCCACTAATACTTTCATTATGAAATAACGTTATAAATGTTCCTTTTACTTTCATAACCTCTTGTAATAAATCTTTTGTCATTCCTAACGATTGCTTTGGGGTAAGTCCCATATAATCGTTTAAAGTTGTATCCATTAAAGCAAAAGGAAATATTTTTAAAGGTGTTTGAATCTCAAAATCTAAATCAAAAAAGTAAAATGGAATTGATGTACTAGCTCTAAATCCAACATGGCTAGCATATCCCATAGAATAATCTTCATTGATTTCTAAATCAATTAAATTTTGATACGTTTCTGGCAAACTAAATCGCAAGAAATGTTGTCTAGATCTTGTTGTTGGAATATTAGTAATAGATTCTAAACGTTCTTTTTCTTTTTTCAGCATGACACTATTCTTCATCGTATAATATGATGGGTGCAACCCAACACTTGCATAATCTGCGATGTGTTTGATTAATAATCTAAAACTTCTTTTTGAAGGAGAAACGTTAGTATCAAAAGTTGTATAATCTGCAATAAGAAAGAAAAAAATAACTTTTACTTTGTGCGTTTTACTTAATGCTAAAATCTTTTCAAAAGTATTATATGGATCTTTTCTAATTCTTAGTAAAACTAATAATCTGTTCCAAAAACTTCGTAAGCGTAACTTAAAAAAATCACTAATAAGTCCACTAGACGATCTTACAAAACTTTTATGTTTATAGGCATATGCATTGTCTATATCTAAGGTAGAAATATATTCAAATTCTCTTTCAGGGAAATGATATTCAGAAAATCGTTCTTTTAAAACCTCTTTTAATTTTAACGCCCAAATATCTACTACTGGTTTTTCTAAAAATCTAAATTTATATGCTAAACTTTGCTTCGCTGTAAACCGTTCATGTTCATCCCTAACATGAGGTAAATACTCTTCATATCTAGAAATTAAGTAAAAACTGGCTGCAAAAATATCGTATGGTATACTAGATTTTGATCCTGTATAAAAAAAACAAGGAACATCTTCCCATTCTTGAATGTTTATTTCTAAATCATTAACCCCTTGCTCAAATAATAAATCATTACTTCTTATAAAAAACTCTTTCGCCAAAGGAACTTTAGTATAACTAATCTTTGG
>TARA_R110000787_G_scaffold21504_2_pt1 | contig 19186 bp, 11 predicted proteins | sample TARA_R110000787 | Tara Oceans TARA_R110000787 (sample SAMEA4397920) | marine metagenome | biome: Polar Biome; feature: [DCM] deep chlorophyll maximum layer (ENVO:01000326); material: water (ENVO:00002006), including particulate matter (ENVO:01000060) such as... | depth 35 m
CTTAAGGTCATAAGATTGTCTTTCTTTCTCGTAAGCAGTTGCATTAGTTCCAGTTGTTGCATTAAAAGCTGCAGTTTTAGGATCCCACGTGTAGAAACTAGATTCACCATAATTACCTAAGTCTAAATATAAATCTTTACCTAGCGTAACAGATCGGTAAGTTTGTCCCGTCTCTTTATCTGTTTGTAGTGAGGTCCCTAATATCTCATCAATCTGCTCAGGTAATGCCTGAACTCCATTTACCATATTAATTTCGGGCTTACCTGAATATGTATTAGTCTCTCCTGTAAATTCTGGCTTATATATATCCTGAAGTAGCGTTACGTACGGGTTACTTGTTGTAACTATAGGCTCTGGAGGAGAAGTCGTCTTATTCTTATTTGCATTTGGATCCCCAACTTGTCCTCTCTTCCATACCTCCATACCTTCATTTTCTAAGATCCGTTGAGACACTTGATTTCTAAAATTAGGATCGTTCTGATCTAGACCTTCCGTAAGAGCTCCTTCTTGTATAGCCTCAGTAATAGCTTGATCACCTTCAGGTTTATTTGCAAAATCACTAGCATTGTTAGCAGCATGTTGTTGTATGTATTTCCACCCTTGCTCCCCTTGTTTTGTCTCATCCTCCATATTGTCGAAGTAAGATTTAGCACTTGGCTTCCAATCCAACCAAGGAGTAGTAAAGTGCCCTGGGTCACTACCAAATATACCACGTTCTCTAGTGCTCCACCCTAATGGGTCTGTAGCATATTGATCTTTATATTGACCATTAGTTTTTAATGCTTGGTCATTAGTTATTTTAGAATTATTTCCTTCATAACTTCTGTGTATGTCTATTAATGCTGGATTCCTGCTAATCATAGCAATCTCTTTCTGAAGCCAGTTATAATTTTGAGATAAATTTCCTTTCTCCGAAGCACTCTTGTATAAGTTTTCAAATTGAGCACGAGCATCTTTAACAGTCTGTTCATCTTCTCCTCCTGGAATGTAACCTACTTTCAATAAGTTATCCCAACCTGTTCCAAGATTTTCCATAGCCTTATCATTACGCTCTTGTGTGTATTTGTGCGCCAAGAATAATTCCTGAAATGGAAATTCAGAAGAGTAATCTACTGTAGGCGTACTTGATGTTTCATAAAATCTTCCCATTATTTTCTATTTTGCATAAAGTTACGAAAATCCTTCATTCTATCGTCCGATACCTTAGAATTTTTTGTTCTACTTGTTAGTATGGAATCTCTCATATGGTTCGCTTGTCCCCCATATCTCTGAGCCTTCTTTTTCATCTTTATGAATTCAGAGTTGTGATATGATGGATCATCTTTTGAAGTCCTTTGTGTGTAAGGAAATGAATAGTTGTTTTCATTTGTGTAGTTAGGAGCATAAAAATCCATAAAACTACCTGCCTTAGAATATTGATCTTGACTAATAGTACGAGTAGTTTTAGTTTTATCTCCGTCAGTAGATTCAGTTTCGTTATATAAATTCAAATCATCAGCAATAACCCCTTTCATATCGGATGCAAGACCAAAACCATAAGGTAGGTTATGGTTATCCCTGTTAACTACGTTTGTATTTGCAAGAACTTTCCCACGATCCGACCAATCAGTAGCTCCTATTAGAGTGTCACTAGAATTCATATTCATACTTGCAAGCAGATCTTGAGTTTCTTTAGAAGAAAAATCGAACTCAGCTCCAAATATACTGTTATAATTCTCTTTTACATTTTCACTAAGCCCGCCCTCATGTACTACTTTGTCTGCGTCTTGATATTTCCTTGGTTGAGCTCCTCCTCCTCTACTCATTTGTGCAAAGCCCCCTCTTCTATATCCCCCAAACACATCTGGTTCGTTGTCTTTAAGTAGTTGTTGCTGTGCAGGGTTTAAAGAATTGTAATATAGCTCAGGATTATCAAACTTAGCATAAGTACTATTTTTAGAATAAGTACCAGCTTGATCGCTTAGGTCTCTTCTGAATGGTAACTTAGTTCCCCCTTTATCTGCCGCCTCACTAATACCTGTAAGATTGCCCAATGTCCCCTCTCTAGTTAAGTAATCTTTATACGCATTACTTGATATATCCCACCCCGCAGTGGTAAATTTTCCAATATTATTATCTACACCTTCCCACTCGGTTCCTGTCGCTCCAAATTCCCCAAGATCTAGATTCATGCCCCTAGCAAATTCCTGGAAATGTCCTGCCTCTCCTGGATTATAATTTCCTGAGAAGTTTGTAGAAAACTCACTTCCATTAGATAGATTGTAATAATTGTTGGTCCCCGCTGTGTTATCACCAGGGATTTCGTTATTGTTATTTATAGGGTCAGTATTATTATCAGTATTGTGCTCTGGGTGAGTACATCCAGCTCCTGGACATTCACTCCCATCTCCGTGCGTCCCTGGGCATATCCCTCCTGGACACCTTCCCCCATTATTAGTGGTGTTATTAGTTGTGTTGTTTGTAATAGGCTGACCATCTGGACCATACTGAATAGGAGTGTCTCCATTAGTAAGGCCATCTATAGAATTAGATTTAAGTAATTCCATAGCAGAATTATTACCATTCCTAGCCATCTCCATCATGTTCTTAGCTGTATTCTGTATATCCGTCCCTCTTTGAGTATAGTAATTATCAGTATCTTTCCTATCATTCGTATCTCTTATCCCCTCTCCATCTAGGAATAACTTCCTATCCTTCCCTTCGAGATCCGCTATATTTTTCTGTAGACCTAAATTCATCATACCATACTTAACGTCTGCGTCAATTGTATTAGAAGCATATGTATTATATGCGTTCTGAGACCGTGCGTCAACGTTTTGGAATGAATTACCTGAAGTTCTAATACGCTGTAATTGTGTGTTTAGATCCTCACGTAGGTTACGGTCTGTATTCATATTAGCAGCCTCAATTATTTCAGTGTTCTGATTTAATCTGTGTATAGGCTTCTTATATGTGTCCTCCATGAAGTTAATGTTAGGAGGGGTTTCTTCACGATTCTCTCTAGTGTTTGCATGTCCCGCTAAAGCTCCATATGATAATCCTGCCATTCCCAACCAATCATAAGGATTGATATTGTTCTGTGAAAATGTTTGTGAAGAGGAAGAAGATGATCTCCTATTTCCATTTCCATTTCCATCTCCCCCATTAACTGGAGGGACAGTGTTATCTACCACAGTGTTGTTATCTACCACTACTTCATTCGCAGGAGTAGTATCCACAGGAGTAGTATTAGTAGCAGGTACCACTTCTCCTTCAGTTCCATCGCCTTCAGTTCCTTCTCCTCCTTCTCCACCAGCTGTTACTACTGTGGGTGTTACTGTATTTGCCTGTAAGTCAGCTATCTCTGATCTTCTAGCTGCCCCTCCTCTAGGACCTTGAGGAGTTACTCCCTCAGTACTATTAGAACTTACTCCAGGACCTGTAGGACTTTCAGCTGCTCTAACAGGACCATTATCAGGAACTCCATCTCCGTCATAGTCTATATTAGCTATAGGATCTGGTATATTATTATTAGGATCTAACGGTGTAGACGGTGGAGGAGTTAAAGATTTGTTTCTATTATTGATAATGTCCTGCTGTCTTTGCTCAGCCTTAATTTGAGCCACCTCAGGGGCATCATCATTCCACCCATCTCCTGACCAGGTATCTCCATTTGATTTACTTTTAGAGCCTACTTCAGGAACTATGTTGCCTTGTTCGTCATAAATTAAATCTTCTATATCAACGTCATAATCCTGTGCAGCCTTTAATTTAGCTGCCTCATTTCCTTTTCGTCTCTCATCTGCAGCTTCAGAATCGAACGGACCAGCTTGTTGAAGTTCTAAATCCTCTACGGTAGGAAGCTTTATATCTTGTATAGGAAGTTGTGGTACTCTTTCCATAGGATTTGGTCTTGGAGCACTAATAGAAGGGAACTCTATATTCTCTATACCGTCTGGATTACCTTGTAAATTAATAGGAGTATTAATAGGAGATTGAGTTGTTTCAGTCCCTACCTCTATATCCCCTCTTTTATATGGAATATTTACATAATTTTCAGGATCAGAATTAAAAATTTCAATCTCTTTATTGTACTCTTCTTTACTTACTACTTCATTGTGTATTTTATACACAGTAACCCCATCTCCATCTATCTCTTCTGCAAAAGGAATTTCTCCTTTCGTAATTTCTTTTTTAGCTTTTTCTTTTTCCACAGGTCCTGCTTCCTGGTATTCCTCCACCATTCCCCCAGAAATCATCTCCTCTAAAATATTTCTCTGCCCTAAATTCATTTTACGAGTCTTCCCTCCATGTCTATAACTTCCTGTACTAGTTATATTCTTACCTGAAGCTAAGAGTTCTTCAACTTTTAATTGATCTCGTAGTTCGTTCTTCTCCTTAATTGAATCCTGTATAGAACGATCTGCCTCCTCTTCAACAAGAAGAGTAGTTTTTCTACGATTAAGGGCATTAATCTTATAGGTGTCGTTTGCAATGTTTTCATCGGCTAGTAATTTATCAATAGAAAGTGATTCTTTTTCTCGTTTATCTTTTCTAACTTTGAACGTTTGACCTGTTTTCGGGTGTTTCGTTGTCTTGCTATAAATATACGTCTCTCCGTCTTTTACCTCAGCTCCTTCTCCTAATTCTGCCTCTATTGTTGTGTTTCCTTGCCCCTCTGCAGGAGTGTGCATCAGAGTTCCTCCATTTTCATGTGACTCCCCTGGTATCTCAAAATACCCTTGATAGTTTTCAGGCACATTAAGTGTCTGTCCATCCCAATCTACACCCGCAGGCGTAGAATCTTTTTTCACGTTTGATCCCATTTTATGCTGTATTAGACCGCCATTTCGGACACTTCCAGGCGCATTCATTCCGAAAGAAGATCCTATATTATTAATATCAAAATTCTTCATCAGATCAAAGTTTGATCCGCCACCTCCAAATATACCTCCACCGCCTGACGCTCCTCCCACATCTCCACCTACAAAATTAGATGCTAAAGCTCCAGCCTGAGAAATAGCTTGCCCTGTTTTATCAGCCCACCCAGACTCAACATTTTGAGTACCTAAGGCTTGTAGAGTATGAGCATTATTCATAGGGTTCCCCTGTTCAACTACCCCTCTATTTCCCGCGCCTTCAGAACTATATCTAAGCATATCAGAGTCTTCATTCTCAGCAGTTAGAGCATTCTGTACATCTACCTGAGCTATTTCTTTTGCTTTAGTTTCTTGAACAGTATTTGATGTTAAATTACTAGCGAAGTTACCTACTCCTGACCAGTTTCTAGTGTTTCTACCCGCATCAGTTCCTTGTATAGCTAAGGTGTTAGGATCTGCTTCAGTCGCTAGACTCATATAACCCCCGATGCCCATTCCCGAGGCATTACCTGCTCCCTGTTTTCCTGCACCAGAGAAAAGACTCATTATATCTCCTCCAAAATTTTGACCATCCCCACCTTGGAATACACCCAACTCTCTGGCTTTATTCTCTACGGACAACCCTAAAGACAGATTTCCTTTAGCACCGTATGCTAAACCTGTATTAGCATCACTAGTATATGGAGTTCCTTTAAAGGAATTCATAAGTCCAGAAGCATCAGTCCCATTTGATAATGCAGGATTCGCTCCCATCATAGAGAACATGTTATTCCCATTCATACCTCCTGCAGCATTTAGTACAGTACTAGCATCTTGATACTTATGTACTGGGCCTCCTTGACGAGCTACTTGTGCATTAGTGTTATCCCAACTTCCGTCAGCATCTACTTTATTAACTCCTGCTTGTACGAGTTTTTTACCTCCCGTATAAAAAGGACCAGCAAAGTAAGTACCAACTATATCAGTAGCAGCAGATGAAATACCTGAAGTAACAGCATCCAGTTCATTCATCTCACTATATGCAAATTCAGGATCATAGAAATTACGGCCTGAGATTGTTTCAATTGGAGTCAAGGCTTGGTTAATCATCCACTTACCAGTATCACCTACAAAATTACCAAAATTACGATCTGGACCTGTGACTTCTTTTTTCTCCTGGTCGAACCTACCTCTCATATTTCCCCCAGATACACTAGACCCTTCAGCATACTGCTTAGACGCTCCTGTATATTTCTTTGTATATCTATATTTTGCCATAGTTATCTTGTACTTATTGATGCAGTTGACTGCACATAGTTAGTTACTAGTTTAATATTCCCAGGAGACACTAAGTTACTAAAAATAAGTCGTATTCCCAAGTATTTGTCAGTGAATCTCGCCTGATCAGTCCATGTTTTCAAGTAGTCTACGCCAGCAGGATTAACTACATGATCCATATAAGGATCTGTAGATAAGTTGTTCCAAGATTTACTCCATAACGAAACGCCCTCTCCAAATCTACTTGTAGCTAAGTCCCTAAACCCATTTGCCTTCCATGTACGTTCTGAACGTTGTAACCTTATAGTATTTGAGACGTCCCCAACAGAGGAGGTCATAGTGTTAGCAGCATCCGAATTCGCTGCTCCTACCACATTAAAAGCTTGCTCTCCTGAAGACTGATAGCTATTATAAAGAATCACCTTATCAAACGTATGACTCCTCATGTCGTGCCAATTCTCATTAGAACCATCCCAGAAATAAGCATCTGTTACAAACTTAAGGCTATTATAGTTGTTAACTATTAAAGGAGAATCATTACTTACAAGATCTATTATGTGGGGATATAAACATCCGTAATACGTTTGGAAATTACCCTTAACACTATTTAAACCATGTCTATGCGCATACTGAGATTCTGGTTTATAATTCATTCCTGAGTAGAAGAAATTTCTAGCTGCTATATAATAGTTGGGCATATAACTATGGAAAGAAATCCATGTATTTGTACCTATATTATAACTAGCAGTCCACCCTTTACATTCAAACATCTCTGACAACTTAGTCACTGTAACCGTACTACTATCATTTAACGTTATAGTTAAAGGGGAATCTAGTGTATCCTCACACCCACATGGAGCGTTGTTGTCTGTTATACCTTCATATATACAAGGCGTATAATGTGTGTAATTAGTGACGGTAGTTATGGTTGATGATAGGTCTTCTACAAAAGATGTAAGGTCTGATCCGATAGCACCGAAGTCTGAAGAGCTCCTTTTATCCCATCTACCATCCCATCCTTTATTTTTTAAAGGCTCATCATTGTTATATGGATTAGCCCCTCCCATTGCAGGTAATAAATCTACCTGTGTTCCACCACTAACTCCTGTCTGTATAGAATTCCCCGTAAGAGTATCAGGTCTCCCTGATCCAAAACTATTTGTACCTGTAGGTAATGCCGCAACCTCATCTCCATAAACCGCAGAGAACGCGTGCAATACAAACACCTCCTTATTACTATTCATAAGAGTACACACAGGGTATACTAAACTATTTATATCTTTTCCTGTTGATACATATGCATCATACTTAGACACATAATCATTATAGTCACTGTTCCAACTAGCTGTTTTTTCTCCTCCATAGGGAGAAGTAGGAGAGGAATCATGATACCTGCTATGAGTTTCGTCATGTAATACAAGACAAATAGCATTTGGAGAAACATATGTTCCTATCCCTGTTGAAGGATATACATCAAAACCATATCCATTATTTATTCCCCCAGGCGCATGTCCCATCGCCATAATTGGCCATTCAACCCATCGCTCATCTCCCATAGTTACATGGAACAGATTACCTGCCCAATTATCCAATATCCCCCCTGCGGTTTGTTGAGAATCCACCCAATCAACCACCTCATCGTGAGCCGCATTGGCAGAAGAAGCGTCAATAGAAGTTTTATCATAGAATACCCAAATATCAGTATCTTGAGGAACAGTTATAACCTCTGTAGTTGTTAAACTGTAAGAGTGTTTACATGCATCCTCTGAGGTTGAAGGGTCAACTGCATTAACTACAGCATATCCAGCATTACCAGACCACGCATAGTTAGGTACACAATTACACACTGCAGCACCTCCCCCGCTTACTACCCAGTGACCTGTATAGCTATCAGCTGATATAACTTTGTAGTAGGGGCTATTAGTGTTTTGAGTTGCCCACATACCGTGTATTTTATAATCTCGTTTACCAACTATATATCGACTATGTCTTTGGTCATATACCGATGTATATCCTGCTCCAGACGGGTTAGCTGGATTATCTATAAATGGAAAGTCTACTCCATATATAGTTTTATATTGTTTATATATCTCCATACCCATGTTCTCCTCAAACCAATTTCTCATGCCTGCCATTGCAATATCCTTAGGCTCTTGCTGTTGCATGAATATATGACCCTGAACGTGATCAGGCCAGAAGACCCCACTTTCAGTTTTTTGAGTTGCCCACTGTGACTGGCACCCTAAATATCCTGTCTCTGATTGTAATATCTCTTTAATAGGATTACTGAAGAAATCTCCTGTTCCTATATAAATACTACGCTCTCCGTCAGATGGATTCATTACGTTTCTAGAAGGATCTACTCTCCATAAAGCCTCTTTAGTGTGCACAAAGATTGCGTTATCTAATGTCCACATATTCCATATTTCCCCTCTATGTGCAGGAATATCTCTATAGTTATTAGTTAAGAATGACTTAAATAAATCCTTTTGTTCTTCTTGGAATCCCTGTTCTGAGTAAGCTATTCTAAAAGGATAATCCTCATGACAACTTGAACAGAAGTCAAATTGTAAAGGCAAAGGAACAAATATATTCTCATTGTTTATCTTATGATAATCTTTATTCATTATATAAGAATTAGCAGCAAATCCATCTCCAATTCCAGTACCCCATCCTGGGCCTCTATCCATATACCCAATATCATCCACAAAAGACATCAAACCATAATCACCTCCCTCAAAATGATATGGATAAAACATTTCTGAAGTAATATCAATACCACATCTAAGCTCTGTATTAATATAAGATTCAGTCCAATACCAGCTGACGTGGTTTGCTATTAATATTCTCCACTGTTTGTTGTCCCCATCATCTTTAATCTCTTTAACAGCAGTTCCTCCTGGATTTCTTTGGTACCAGTAATGATTTCTTTCAACACAGTTATCTTTAGTGTCTTTCTTAATTACAGTACCACATGCTACATTATGGTTTGTTTGTTTAAATGCAAATCTAGATATAAAAGTATCTCCCCCAAATACCGAAGAAGTTTTTTGAGGAGATAAAGGTCCAGCAGCATTAAACTTATGTATATTATTTCCTGTTGGTATATATATCAAACTTCCTAAATTTCCATACGCATCATATGCATACTTCTTTACAGAAGCGTAGTATGCTGTACTTCTACCATCTTTATTATTTCCAAAAGCTACATCAGAGTTCCAATTAATATGGTCTCCATTTCCATTTGTAGCACTCCCACTTGAATTGGTCTCTAAGTTCTGACAATGCACAGCCGTATATGCATCCCCATTAGCACTTATATCTCCCCCATTTAGTTCAGCAGTTCCTGTATTGTTACCAGGCCAAGGCATTCTCCAAGGATTAGCTACAGTTCCTACTTGCCTCTTGAAAACCATTAGATCCGCTTCCATCTGACCATGCATATTCATAGGAGAATCTCCAAATGTAGGTATAAAGTGTTCTCCTGAATTTGCCTCCAAGTGAACGCTATCAGCTATATTTACATTAGTTAAGGAAAAATTATACTCTCCCATTACGTTAGCTGCACTATCTACATGCCACGCTCCTCCTCTAGATCCGAATCCTGCCCACCCCGCTCCATTAGCACATGGCTCATACATGTTAGCAAACCCAGCTTGTATATTAGAATAAGGAACAGCTGAATGGTGATAAGTACACTTAGTATAAATAAAAGTAGTACCCTGATCATTTCTACCATCTACAAGTGTTCCTACCCCTGAACCATCTCCCCCTGTAGTGTGGGTTCCTCCTTTATCATTAGAGCAGCACGCATTATTACAATATATATTAACACTGTACCCCTGTAACACTCTTTCTATTTTCATATAATCAGGAGCACGTAAACTTGAAAACTTAGCTCCTGGTCCGTGGTACCCCACTACGCTGTGTGGATATACAACAACGTCTGTTAACATTCCAACGTTAATACCAGCAGTTCCAGTAGACTTATTAGGCCCATCAGTCACATGCCAACCCCAACCAGGGTGTGGGTAACCATCCCCCCCTCTAAGGAAATCTGCATCTGCAGTTAAATCCCCTTGGGATAAATCAGCAACGAAGGCGTACGTAATAGCAGGTCCCATAAATCCTGAATCCTGCCCATCATTACCATCTCCACAGTGTACACAACTTGTATTATAAGGAACAAAACCGCTCCAAGTTCTTTGTTTATTATCTCCATATTCAAATGCAGGACCATAAAGACTTCTATAATCAGTTGGCGAGGGGCCAACAAGCATCCCCATCTGTATACATGTGCTTCCATCTGAGTTATTCCAAAAATTACTAGAGTCTGAAGTCCAATCATTATAAGTAACCCCATCTCCTGCTCCTGTATTACTAAACGTATGATGCACACATGCAAAGTTGGCAATGTGTTTATTACGCATATTACCCTGCATCAGAAAATTACATTGTCCAGGAGTCTTACCATGATCCTCCCCTGTCCAAGACATTAAAGCGGTATGTATATAGTAAAATATACCCTTATCTATAACCGTTTTATCTTGATCATTCTGAATAGACTTCACTATCTTATATCCCTGAACACGATCAGCCATGTCTTGTGGGCACGTTATATTACTGAATTGAACCCCTATAGTATTTATAGATGTCTTTCCAACCTGCATTGGATTATTACTTAGCTGATGTAAATTGCTATATTTTATACTTGCATCTCCGTACTGATGAGCCTCTAGAGTTGTGTCAGGAAATTTATGATGTCTCACTTTCCCCATTACTAGATCTGCACCAGCAACTGAACCAGACTCAACGGGAAAGATAGGAACCCCTTCACAGTCTAAAGTTGCTGGGTACCTGGAGTTTCTACATTCAAAATATGCAAATTCACCTCTAGTTGTATATTTTGTTTTTGTCTCTTCAAAAGCAGTTTCACTTTCAAACCCCGCAGAAGTCTGTATAGCTGTATTGTATATTTCCCACCGCTGAATACTACCATCTCTCGTTATAGTATCAGGAGAGTAAGCGTTAACATTCATATCAAGAGAAGTGTCTGCTCCCGCTGCATATAGTACTGTAGAGTCCCATGACCCCGCTGTAGCGTTAGGTCTATTATGAATATTATAAGAAGCGTTGGCTATAGCCGACCCATCAGATCTTTTATCTTTTGCTCTTCCTGGGATATGATAAACAGGGCTCTCAGATCCATCCTTAAACACCCAAACAATACCAAAGGCGTAAACCTCATCCCTCATGTAAGATCTGTAGTCAAAGTAGTAGGATCCTGATTGAACAGAATCATCTGTAGCGTCCTCTGTAGATAGAGACTTAGTTACATAATTAGCTTGTATTGTTAAAGCCCCTCTTGTTAATTGTAAATGGTCTAAACTTTGAGATGCTAAATTTGCTAGAATTAATCTATTCTCCGATTGCTCTATTGTCTTTGCTTTTTGGTATATCTTTCTAGCAACAGTAAGTTCATCCCTATGTATAAAAGAAGTTGTCTCTACATCATATTCGCCAAATGTGAAGGTCTCCGTTGTATTTCCTATCCCAATCTCTCCCACGAGTCTCCCTCCCTCTAGGTTTTCCCCCAACCCACCAGTACTAGGCCACGCAGCAATACGTAAATATTTAAAAGAGGTGTCCAAGTTATTAAAACTTAACACAATCGCCTTATTTGTTTGTTTCCAATCTACAGACCCGTCTGGGTTTATAGTTCCTGATTTACTCCCTTTAATCTGTAATTCAGAATTAGTAGCAGGAGAGCTGTATACTGGTATTGGATGAGAGAGGTCTGTCCAGTTTGTTGGATTAAAATCCTGATCCAAGTATTGCACTGCAAACTGGTATGCGCCTGCGGGTAGTGATCCACTCTCATTAAATTCTAAAAATCTAATATCAGGCATATCATAATCAGGCCATATCTTCATGTTCTCACAATCCCATATAGAATCATTTGTACCAGCACTTATATCCGACTGTGTAAATCCAGGCTTAAGATAGTCTGTGAGTGAGGATAGATTAAGATGTCTAATATCATTATGATCATCAGTCCAGTATAAATTAACTTCACACCCGTTTCTGATTCTATAAATACATTGAATCTGTTTTGTCATTTTAAAATTCAAACAATCAGAAGTAATCAAGACTGTAGAAGAACAGTCTTCGCGCACTTCCACTATCCTCCCTTTACCAAAATCTGAAGGGTTCTTAGGAGCCAAGAAAGCAATGACTCTATCATTCTCTATATACTGACCACCAATTACCGCCCAATCATCTGTAGCTAGTACTTTTGCAAGTTGACCACACGCGAAGTTACCCTCCTCATTTGTTAGGAATCCAAAATCCCCTAACTCCGATTCATTAATAGCATTAAGAGCCCACGTATACGTAGCCTCGGGTTGTGTAGCTTGAGCAGTATCTTTGCTCATTCCTTTTGATAAGGAATTTATAAATGCATTTCCTCCTCCTTTTTTTTCTTCAGCCATTTCTTAATTCTTTAAATCTAATTTCTCAGCACTGTGTAAGTTTCCGAAAAACCCTTGGTATCTTTGAACCTTAGGAATAAGTCTTATTCTCTGGTCTACTAAATTTTGTAACTTATCTACAGTATCGGGCATAGTCGCTTTAGATCGTGCTTGTGCACAATACCAATGCCAGTCGTCTTCTAGCTTAGCATATACCTGCGGAGGTACTTGTCCTTGTAAAAATTCTGAGTATTTTAATTTGTATGTGATATATCTTTTAATAGCCTCAACATAAGATACCTCATCTGGTATTAAAGGAAAACCCCTATCATCTAAAGCTTGCCCTACATATGCAATACATATGTGTCCCTCTTTAAAGCTTGTCTTAATGTAAGGCCAATCTAGAGAATATTCCTGATCGCAGTTAGCTGATATTCCCACACAACTTTTACAATCTGAAGTATGAGTAATAGCAAAAGGACCAGACGCTACTCTTAATGGTTTATAGTGATCATAGTAATAACCCGTAGCTCTAAAAGAATTAGGCTTATAATATTGTAAAAATAGTTCTGCGTTTTGTATTAACTGAGCCGAAGTCTCACACACATCACTACATGTAGGACAGCCCTTACCTCGCGAATCATCACATGTAGTACACGCTTCATTAGAGGCTGTAGTTAGCATTGGAGTGGTAGAAGGTGATCCTTCCGTATACTTATAAGCGACTTGTATAACCTTATGTATACCAGAAGGAAGGATCGCCCTATACCCTTCTATTTTTAAACTAATAACAGATTCCTCTAATTGAGTAAATGCACCTATCTGCTCTAGAGCCTCTCCCGCCCATTCAATTAAGTCATTTTCACTTAATTCAACAACTGGCTTCAGGTCCCTATAGACACCTGCAATTACTCTCTCTATACTTGTTAACTTTACTTGGTTTGCCATAATGCTTTATTCAAAAAATTCTACGTCATTCGTTTTTAATAATCCTGCAAGCTGTCTCTTGTTCTTCCTTGTTGGCGTAAAAGAATATAAACTCTTGTTAACCACTCTAGCATCTTTCTTTTTCCAATGCCACCTATAATAGAACCCATCTGTATGTAGATTTAGATGGAATATCTTGGTGTTATACTCTTTAGTTGTTTTCCAATCTACTCTCTTCTTATCCTTACTTGGTGTTTTCTTTATTCGAAGCGTCCCTAAACCAAAAGGAAGTTTAAACTCATAAGCCTCACGCAACATCCTGTCTGCTATCTTTTCATTAAACTCAGTACACACCTCTCTATATAGGGGGTACTCTACTTGTAATACTTTAATATTTTTATTCTCCTCTATATATTCCTTATAGCTCTCAATAAGTGTGTTGTTTCTTTTCATCCTTATTTTTGAGGCGGCTGAATCATAGAACCTCCACCTTCTACCGCATCATTATTTATGTCCCCTGGTATAGATTTAAAAACCTGAATAAGCTCCTGTGTCGCCATCTGAATAAGAGCATCCGACAGATGCTCATCGATTGGAAAATCCTCTTCATGTGGGTATATACAATTCTCCTTACACCCATCTGCATAAACGGCTTCTAAAGGGTCTTCAAATACCCCAGAAATAGATATGTACTGTAGCAGACTAGATTCATCTATAAATAGATACCCATCTTTTATGAAGTAATCTGCTATCTTTGATGTGTATTTAGATCCCGTTTTATATTTACGTCTTACCCAATTTGACTTAGAGTACATTTTATCCCCATTCTGAGTAGTAACTGCCTCTAACTCAGGCCCCATAGAGGATTGTACAGGCTTTGGTATTTGATTTTTAGATCTTAATATTTTACAGCCTGGGGTTGGAGCGCAGGGGCATTCATTAGGAAGAGCGGTAATCAATTCTAAACAGGGTATAGATTGTACGATCCAATCTGAAACTTGTCTTTTTTTATCAATTTCTCTTTTAATAAGCATAGATCTAGCGGAGACTAGCTTTGCATATATATGTCTATCAGATAATCTTGAATCATCTGAAGCTGTCCCTTTATTATATAAGGATCTAACTCTGGATAATATATTTTTTATTTTCATATCTATTTATATCTAGTTGATGTTTCGTCTGAGCCGTACTTATAAGGCCGTTTAGTATCCTTTTTATCTCTAATATCTTTCTTAGGATCTCTAGGATCTATGGGGTCGTCTCCCCCTCGATCATCATCGTTACTATTATTATTATTACCTCCACCGCCATCTTCAGGAGGCCTCTTAATTTTCTCTGCCCATCTATCCATACTTAAACCATACTCAAAAGAGCAGGTATTCTCGCACGCAATTAATACCTCACAAAGAGAATCAGCTATATTATAGTAAGGTCCTAAGTGCCCTACAGTAGAATTATCTGTACCATAAGGACCAACAATAGCACCAGAATGATCTGTATACGCGTACGTATTAGAAGTGGTGATATACATAGAGTCTACATCTATAGTAGCATGTTTCTTACCATTTATAATAGTAAGTATATTAGAAGAGTTCATAGGATACCAAGCATGGTAAATCCCCTTAGCTAGTTTAAAGAGTATGTAATCAGTTCCCTGAACCATCTCATCTCCAGCTATACAAGACCCAGCTAAAATCTGTGCGGGTGTACATGTAGTCGTAAACTCTAATAACTTCCGAAGCATAATATCCACATAGTCCGCTTCGGTGATAGTATTAGCTCTTACTTTAGATGTACCATACTTCTTAACGCTGGTTGTTGCGGGCCAGAATATTTCCCCAATAACCGAGTTGTTACTCGTTACAGTTTTAATCCTAACATAAACACTTTCTCTAAGTTCGTTATTGATTGTGTCTGAGTATTCTTCAAATTCACAAACCTGAATAACATCATTATTAGTGTAACCAACAAAAGCGCCAGTAGATGCCATAGTTATAGTACCGTAGGTAGAAGATGGATCCCCATTTACATCATAGGTTCTATCTATAGTCCACGTTATTACATTAGCTATTCTATTTTTAGCATCTTCTACTTTAAACCACATCCTTATCAGATTCTATATTAGGCTCATTACTAAAGCTTTTTAAGATATACTCTTTCATAGCATCTCTCTCTGCCTCATCTCTCTCTGCATTTTCAAAGCGAGCTTCATTTCTACCCAGTTTAGTTCGAGGTTTAGGTTGTTGGTTTAACCCAACTTCCCCAGACCACACTCCACCAAACTGCATTATATTCCTTTCCTTCTCACAAAGAACGCATTGATCTGAAGGTTCAAAATTATGTTCACATTTAGCCATGATTCAATTCATTTACGTTAACTTGAAAATGACCCTTGTAGCCATTCTCTTTACTATATACGTAAGCCTGTGCAGCTCTTGTATTTCCTACAAACCCCTTCTCATGGTGCCAGGAATCTGTTCCAGACAAAGAAGGTAATATTCTAACTACTGTACCAAACCTCTCATCAATGTCAACCCAGTTCATGGATTTTGATTTATGTAAGTGACCTATATGCCACTCAGTATGTTTAGCTGCAGCCCATAACTCAGGAACTTCAGATGCCATTATCAATGGTAAGTCTGATTGCTTCTCTGCAGAGCCGTGTGTTAATCCTAATAGGTTCACTCCATATGTAACGTACTTCCTAGGAGATGGACTATTATCTACTTCTACATCTTTACAGTTATGATACCAAGAATATATAGCATCTCCTATATAAAACATTCTCTCATAATCATGGTTACCAGGAACTACAACTACCTCAACTGGAGCCACTTGCCTTAACCTGTCTATAACCTGAACAAGCATTTCTCTACAGAGTGTAAAAGAACGTTGCCACCTCACGTCATCGTGTTGCGGAGTTCCTTTAGTAGTTGTCATATTTAAACCGTCTGAGTTTAGTAGATCATTTCCTATAGGGAATATAATCTTCTCAATATGAAAGTTACTTGAATACTCAAGTAGTTTGTCAACTGCTTCTGCAAAAACTTGTCTTGCTATTTCAACATCATAACTATGTCCTACTTCTTTCCCCCATCCTAATTTACCTAAATGTAGATCAGGTAGGTTTACTTCGTATGCTACTGTTTCTAGTTTGCTCTTAGCTTTAGGGTACTTAACGGCTTTGTAATTAGGAGCATGCTTTTGCGCTGCTGCTATAAACTCTTCACGTGCTTTATCTCTAGCTTCTCTACTTTGATTAAATTGTGCCCTTACAGCATATTTAGTGTCTCCGTTAAAGTCTTGCCAGGTTGATGCCCTAAAACTTTTCACATCCCAGAAGTCTAAGTTAACGCCAACCGCGTCTACTAAGTCTTCCAATGTTGTAATCTCTACTCCTGAATAATCGATAAACTCTTTCCCATTTTCGTTTATCACCTTCGGAAGATCTTTACTACTTAAAGGATCTCGAGAGACTTTTAATCGTCTCCATATCCCCCTTACTCTTTCTCCTGAAATAACTCCCTGCTTATCTGTTATCCCATATTGTTGAGCCAACTCGTTGTAGTTCTTGTCTCTACCAATCTCTAGTAGGTGCTTCTTTAAACTCTTTACATCTGATTTCATATATTTATATTAAGGTTATACGCCCGCAAATATACAAAAAAAAATTATAACAACCGCAAAGTAATAGATCCATTTACCCCAACAGCATTTCCTGTGCCCCCCGTGTTATCTTTAAGACATACGAAAACTAAACATCCCTCTGGTATAGTAAGACCCTTAAACACGCTATTCATATCATGACATGCAAATATAGCTGCAGAAGATGGAGATTTCATTCCCTCTTTCTTTGCTAAGAATGTACTTGCATATTTCACCCCTAAAGATCCAAACGCAGTTCCAGGAACGTCCTCACCTCCTATCGTTGTGTCCAATACCTTTCTACAATCTAAATAAACAATAGCCAGATCTACTGAAGAATCAGCAGCCCCACCCTGTTTACTACTACACATAGATGCACTATCTATTGTAACCGAGTTGCCGAAGGTATTAAAAGTAGCATTCCCTACCACATTCTGCCCATTATTTTGAGTAAGTGTAGGGTTTGTTTCCGACCCAGATCCGAAGGTGGTATTAAAAGCCCCAGAAGCCTCTCCGTATGACTTTACCATCCACGAAGTATTACTGTTGACGGTTATAGTTCCATTAAATTCTATTACACTTAGTTTAGTATCTGGAGTTGAGTATGCTCCTCCTCCCTTTTCTTTCTTCCATGAAGATGCTCTTCCTGTTTTTAAATCCATAATTTTAAGTTTTTAATTTTCAAATGATTGGAAGTCTCCTTGAATAAATACTATAGTCAGCCTCAACATCTGGGTTGATAATGCAGGGAAATTAGCACTATGATTAAATCTAGGTTTTACTGCTAAATTGGCAGCAGTTGTCCCAAGTAAAGCAGCATTACTATCCCCGAAAGTTCTAGTCAGACCATCCATACTCCCATATTGTAAGGCAGGACCAGCCGAAGTAGCTAGTCGTGCCCCATAAAAAAGCAACTTCGCTATTGTTCCCTCGGCATTGGCATATGGCCCATTAGTGCTAATAGTTAAATTTTGATTTGCGATGGCAGTGGGAGTGTAACCAACTGCATCTGGATTCCACGTTGTAAATAGTACTTGAAGAATTGTATCCTTACGTAAATCTATTCCTTCACAAGCAAATCCAGGACCACTACCAGCTCCTATAGCAGAATTCCATTCTACGTAATTCAGAGCTTTGTGGAATGTTTTTACCCTGGAAGATGTGTTGCTTACAATTGCAGCTGATTGAGAGCCTGTAATTCCTACCTTAGCTGTATTAGCGTCCACCGCATTCTTGGTTGTGGTGTCGTCTTTTTCATTTTTTGTGATTTGAGACCTGGAAGTTTGTATACCTCCTGTTACTCTTTTAAATCCTGAATTATAAAATCCCATAATTATTTCTTTATTTTTTTTTCTAGTGTTCGCCCACCAAAATAAGCACCGATCACTGTTATTAATACTAATTGTAGTAAGTCTGTCCATTTAGGTTCCACTACAAAGTTTATAGATCCAGCATCAATGAATATCATTAATACCGTGCACACTACTAAAAATATAAGTACAAGGGGTCTAACGTTCTTAGATAGCCAAGAGTCAGAATTCATATCCGCCTCCCACCTAGAACTTATTTCTTTTTCCATCTGAACTTCATAATTAGCTACAAGTTCTTTTATCTTTAATTCAGCTGCTAATTTTTCATCTTTAGATGTATGTAAATTATCTACAACTCCCCCAATACTTTTAACTAGGGTTGCTGCTCCGCTTGAAAATATTTGTGTTAATATGCTCATTATTTAATTAGTTTTTTCTCTACACTCCCATCATCGTATATATAAAGGAGTAGAGTGTTAGTATTTTCTTTTGCTGGCCTACCTAATAAATCTGTTATAGATATTAGTTTTCGCGTAGAACTAATCCTAGCTGGAATATCACCAATGTAAGTCCCATCACAATAGTCATAAGTTAACTGACATACATCATCCCACGTATTATTACAGCAGTAGTCATCTACATCAATTACCCAAGCATAACAAGGGTCATTTAGCCAATAAGGTTCACCAGGATTACCGTAACAGTTAGCATCATAATT
>TARA_R110000787_G_scaffold221595_2_pt1 | contig 19184 bp, 20 predicted proteins | sample TARA_R110000787 | Tara Oceans TARA_R110000787 (sample SAMEA4397920) | marine metagenome | biome: Polar Biome; feature: [DCM] deep chlorophyll maximum layer (ENVO:01000326); material: water (ENVO:00002006), including particulate matter (ENVO:01000060) such as... | depth 35 m
GATCGGGTATCTAACGTAGAGACCTACACCATGGGTATATTGTGCAACTATGCCGCCGATACGACGAACCCAAAGATCGGCCTGACCAGCAAGGCGCAATGGGCTTGTGCCCGGGGGCAGCGCACATTGACGGCCAACGGCATTCCCGATCATGATGTCGGACAATTCCCTAACCCAGCAAATCCAAATAAAATTTCAGCGCAAACGGTTCGCTTCACCGTGACAACCTCACCAGTCCAATATTCAGGGCCGGGTGGCCGCGTGAAGGAACCGGTGATGGGGCTTAACGGAATCAAATTTGATCCGGGCACGGGCGGAAGCTGCAAGGACGATATTACCGATCCTGCACAATGTCCCCTCGGCCCCGGTGGCGGAGGGAGATGGAATATCGAGGCTCTGGGCCAAGATCTTTTTGATTTTGGTGAAGATGCCAACCATGCCCATGTCCAGCCAGGCGGCGCATATCACTATCACGGGGTGCCCGATGGCATGCTGTCGGCTGACGCGAAGACCGGAAAGCAGATGGCAATTATCGGCTGGGCCGCTGACGGCTTTCCCGTTTACGCGCGCTACGGTTATCCCAAAGCAGGGGTGATGCTCGGTGCGCTCAAACTCATGGCGCCGAGCTACCGGTTGAAACAGACCCCCGATTCCGGAAGGCCGTCTGTCGCGATTGTGCCGATGGGCACTTTTATGCAGGATTGGGAATTTGTCGAAGGACTGGGCGATCTGGACGAATGCAACGGACGCTTTGGTTCAACGCCGGAATTCCCCCAAGGCATTTATCATTATTATGCTACGGACGCCTATCCCTATGTCCAACGCTGCGTGAAAGGCTCTATCGACAGCGAGCCGACGATACAGAGACAGGGAGCAGGCCCCGGTGGCGGAGGTGGCAAAGGGCGTCCGAAAAAAGGCGGCGGCAACCGGCCTCCACCGCGCTGATAGAATGATTAAGTTTCGAATATTTGCAGCGTTATGGTTGCTGTTTGCGGCTGGCACGGCGCAGGCCCATTTGCTGCCCAAGCAAAATGCAACGATGAAGATTGTCGACAATTCGGCAAATTTTGTCGTGTCTGTGCCGGTGTCAGCACTGGTCGGCGTTGACGAAGATGGCAATGGAACCCTCTCGGCACAGGAAATTGATCGTCACAACGAGATCATCAAAATCCAGTTTGCGAACCGGTTTAAAGTTTCCAGCGAGGGAAAAACGGGCAGCACCAGACTAACATGGGTGATGCCGCCCGATATCAACGGCATGGAACCGGAAACCGACTATCTAGTCATCATGCACAGCACGGAGTTTGCGTCTGTTCCGGAGAACCCTTCGCTCTCCACCGATCTGTTCGGTAGCAAAGACGGCGAAGGCCAGATAACGATCAAGGCAACCCACGGCGAGACTGTCGAAGTGGCGATATTCCGCCCCGGCGCGTCGAGCCATCAGTTTTTCCTGGGCGCATGGGCGACTTTTGCGGACTATGTCCGTATCGGCGTGGAGCATATACTGGGCGGCGTGGATCACCTGTTGTTCCTGCTCACCATCGTGATTGCAGGAGCGGGCTGGCGCTACTGGCTGGGCGTGATCACTAGCTTCATCATCGCGCACAGTATCACGCTTGGCCTCTCGACATTGGGCATATTCAGTATATCTGCGGCTATTGTCGAACCTGCGATAGCCGCGAGCATCGTCATCATAGCGGTGCTAAATCTCGTCTATCGAGGCCGCGACGACGCCCGCATCGGATGGACCAGAATTGCGCTGGTCTTCGCCTGCGGTCTGATCCACGGCTTTGGTTTCGCATCGGCCATCGGCGCTATGGTCCAGGATACCGGCGGTCTGATCGCCATGCTCGCCGGTTTCAATATCGGAATCGAGATCGGGCAATTCCTGTTTCTCGGCGCGGTGCTGCTGCTGATCATGCTCTTTCGTAAGTTCGGGCAAGAGAGGGTCGCAAGATGGATTCCGCAATCGGCTTCCATCGCGGCGGCGGTTTTCGGATCGGTGATATTCATTCAGCGGGTTGTTTGAAAACAGAGAATTACGGAACTAATCTAGGGCAAACCGATAACCCGACCCGTAGACCGAGGCGATACACTGCACCTTACCATTGACGGCAGCAGCCTTACGCCGGATATTTTTGATATGGCTGTCAATTGCCCGGTCACCGCTTTCGCTGGCATGCTCGCCCAGCGCATCGAGCAATTGGTCGCGTGAAAACACACGCCCCGGTTGTTTCATCATCGATGCCAATATCCGGTATTCGGACGGGGATAGATCGAGCCATTTGCCAAACCACGCAATCCGCTGGCCGCGTTCATCAATCAAATGCGTCTTGTTTACCGGGTTATTGGTGACCCGGCCTTCTGCGCGGCGGATCAGGGCATTGACTCGGGCAATGACTTCCTGCGCGCTAAACGGCTTGGTTACATAATCATCGGCCCCGTCGCCGAGGCTTTTGAGCTTGTCAATTTCCTCCACTCTGGCGGTCAGCATCAGTATCGGCACATCACTAAATTTACGAACCTCCCGGCAGATGGTCATACCATCGCTGGCTGGTAGCATGATGTCGAGGATCATCGCCGCCGGTTTATCGTCGCGGACCGAGGAGACAACCGAGCGCCCATCCAGAAAGCAGCGCGGCTCATGCCCGTTGCTGGCAAGATAGTCAGCGAGAATCCGCGAGATTTTTGGATCGTCCTCGACGACATATATAATGCGCTTCTCGGTCAAACCTGGTCCTTATCTAGCGGAATGCTAACGGTGATGGAAAGACCGCCAATGTCCGATGCGCAGGCGGAAATCCGGCCACCATGGGCTTCAACGATTTTCTGGCTAACCGCCAGGCCAAGGCCGCTGCCTCCGCTTTGACGGCTACGCGCATCATCGACGCGGTATAAAGGTTCAAACAGATGCGGAAAATTCCGGGCCTCGACCGAGGGCGCGCTGTCGTTAATTGTGATCATAGCATTTTCGCTCTCAACGGACAGGTTCACGATGATTTCACCGGGCGCGTCGGTATATCGCAGCGAATTGGTCAATAGCGCGTTGAGCAGCTGATCAATTCTGCCGTCATCCCAATTAACCGGCAGGCTTTCATAAGGCTCGGTATTGGCGACTAGCGTCAGTCCCGCATCCTGCGCCTTTTGCTGGAAGCGCTCGACCGCCCCTTTGAGCGAGGCAACCGCATCGCCGGGTTCAAAATGACAGATGGAACCCGAGAGATCGGATACCGCGAGAAAATGCAGGTCGTCCACAAGACGGTTCAACAATTTCGTCTCATCGGAGAGCGATACGACCGCCTCCATATTGATCGGCCGCACACCATCCTTGAGCGCGTCTAGCTCGCCAGTAAGCACAGCCAATGGCGTCCGCAATTCATGACCAATTTCTGCCAACCAACGCCGCCGCGCGGTATCAAGCTGCTCCAGACTTTCGGCCATGGCGTTGATATTATTCCCCATGGCCGCGACTTCATCGGATCCGCTTGTTTCAATGCGCGTATCAAAATCGCCATGAGCGATGGCATCGGTCGCGTCCTGCATAGCGCCGAGCCGGCGCGCGCCGCCACGTGCAATCCATAATGCAGCAATCGCCGCGACTACTAGTAATATAGCGGTCAAAACAGCTGCACCAATATACTGCCGCTGGAGGAAGCGTGCATCGATATCACGTGGTGTCGGACCGCGTGGTAACAGCGCAATCGTTCCGATAAGTTGATCGGCAACCTCAACGCGCCGTTCTATAGGTTTTCCGGGGAAATGATCGCGCGGCAGCGGCGGACCGGAGATTTTTTGTCCACTGGTATCGAAATAGATTAGGCGGGGCATGAATGACAGTGGCGGTCGGCGATCACCCGGCGGCGAACGTCGTTCAGTCGATGGCTCGCTTGGCGGAAAAACATCTGGTCGCTGTGCAGGCGGTGGCGGGCGAACATCGCTAGGCCGGTTTTGTGCAATCAGTTGTTCGAAGTCATCGGGAGCGAGTTTGCGCTGCGAGGCTATCGCAGAAAGCTGCTGGCTATATTCGGCAGCGACGCCCTCGAGCGATTCCACATCGCGCGCATCAAGATAATCATCAAACCCGCTTCGCAAATTAAGCGACATGACCGCCGCCATGGCCAGCGCAGCCAGCAGCGCGGTGAGCGCAACCAGCAGAAATATCTTATGAAACAGACGCAAATGCATATTTGATTACTAACCCGTAAGCCCTGCAACGTCTTGCACGCCATTTGTGTGGATATTATGAGCAGGCAATTTAGCGGTTGTTCTGACCATAGCAACATTCTCGCGGCCCTGGCCTCATTTGCGGCCTTCGATGGGTGGTTCGCGACTGCTCGGAAACAAGAAAGGGGTGAGTTCTAGTTACCTGCGTCCCGGCGTTCATCAAACCATTGGCGCATAATTGCCGCCTGACAGCCCGTGAATCCAAACGAACCAACCACGGAGCAACTATTGGGGCGGCCGGCTCGGGCGGCTTCGTCATGAGATGCTACCACCGATGTCCAGCTTTGCTCCCCGGGTTCTTCTTCCTCAACCTCGCGCAATTCTTTGGGGATGCGATAACGTTCGGACTCCGGGCGCTGCGCGCAAACAACTATTTCGCCCGCTTGCGATTCCGGACACTCATCTGCGCCATAGGTCACCAGAACATTGATGCGTTCCGGCGTGTCTAAGGGCACGGTAGATTTTGCTGCTGCGCCAGAACACCATATGCAGCTCGTCAATCCAATTGCTAAAGCGGTAACAAAGTTTTGCTGGAACACGTTCTTAACCTCTCGAACTTTCTCTCTATTCATGATTGCTCCAGTTCCCATTGGACTATTTGCGATCACCAAAGCTTGCTTAGGGGACTGAACAAAGGGCACTGTGTCGCCCTGGAAAACAAAATGTCTGGAAAAATGGTGCCGCCGCATAGGCCCTTGGGGGAGGGACTGGTTATAGCCATCGCAGCGGCACCTCCACCGCAAGCTGAATAGGGAGGGAGCGCCAGCTGTTCTGCGGTGTAACTCGTGATCGTCGAAAAATTGGGTGATCGGAATCTTCCGGACAAAAATCCCAAGGTCTGACCTGATATCTATCTAACTATTTTTGTCCTTCAAATCTGCTTCCGTTCAACTACCATTTGAGACCTAGGTTAGGATTGTGGATGCAATATGGATGGCCGTGATCGAATAGATAAATAAAGACGGCTTTGCTCTGCAGCTAACTAAAACCGGCCAGTCCGCAAACGGCCCACAAGCGGTCGGTCCGAAATGCGCCCCAGATGCCGTCATCGGGATTCGTCGAATCAATTCCCAATAGCTGACATTAGATTTGCAATTTCGTTCAGAAGGTTGCTAGTTTTCATGGGTTTTTCGAATAGCTGTGTGATTCAGCATTTCTGCGGACAGAGGTTATATTATTATTAAACAAAATAACCTCTGTCTCGTATCTCGGCTGGTAGTGCGCAGCTTTGCTCTAGTCAATCCACAACACTATGGAATTTTGGGCAGCTCTATCGCTTTGACGAGACCCAATTTACGATCCACCGCATAAATTATCTGACTATTGTCTGGCGCAAACGAAAAGGCTTGGCCCTCGATCTCGAGTGAAATGGTTGCAACATGTGTCAGATATGGCCCGCTTGTGGGCGCCTCTAGAACATAGATTTCGGGTCGGTCGTGGCCGGATACATACAGTCTGCCATCAGGGCCGATCGCGCCGCCAGATGCGGCGTAGGGAGCCATGAGATCCGTTATCGCTTGCGGGAACATCCATCCACCTGTTCGCCGCCACAGTTTATCAAAAGTCACGACGCTGGAATAGCGATGGTCCTTATAGGGAACCCCGCGCCGGTCATAATGGGCAAAGGATGCAAGAAAGCCGTCTTCCGTGGCCGAGAACCAGGTGAGCGATCCTTCCTCCATCATGCCCAGGCTGTGACTGGCAAGGTGCTCCATCTTTTTCGTATCGAAAACTTCGATGGATGAGCCCATGGGCGCGGCAGGATAATTGGAATTTGCGCACCAGAGTTGCACTGCCTCAATATAGCAGCTGTTGAGATGCTCGATGCCGGGGGACGGCAGATCGCTCCACCGGGCAATAAGCAAACCATCAGACAACATATATTTCCCGATAGTGCTGTTATCGATGGCGTAGAAATGGCGCTCGTCCGCCGCGGCCGCCTGATGGGCTTCAGCGGCATTATAGACGGTCAGCGTCTTCGCTGTGAGCTGGACCGGGGCAGGATCGCTTTTACCATCATGTTGACGCAGGACCGGTTCGCCAAAGTTCGGACCAGCCGCGCTTGCAGATGCGGACAGGAACGCGAACAAGAGCATTAATCGCGAGGCTTTGATCACAATATGATCCTTTGCTTGCAGAAATTAAATCAGAAAGCGGACGAGTGGCGAGCGGTCATTTTGACCACTCGCCGGACGACATACGCTCGATCCTGCAGGATCAGAAACTGGCGCTGAACCCGAAATCGACATTGACGCCATACGCTTCACGCGCCGTTATCTGATTGCGTATTGCTTGATAGCCTATCGACGGTTCCTCGGTGATATTGGAAACAGAGCCAAAAACCTCCACTCCCTTCATCACACGGTAGGACAGGCGCGCATCCAATACGGTTCGCCCCGCAGCATAGCCATCGCTCGCGCTGGTTCCTCCGACAGAGGTGAGATAGGCATCGCGGTAACTGAGTGCTACCCGCGCCTCGATCGGTCCCTTTTCATAGAAAATGGCTCCGCCCGTAATCCACTTGGACTGGCGGAAGAAAGGCAGATCGTCTGCCCGGCCCGGAACATTCACATTACTGTCTACAAAGGTGACATTGGCCGAGATACCGAGCCCGTCAAGCGGAGCGGGTAGAAACGTCAACCGCCGAACCGCATTGGCTTCGATCCCGAATAATTCTCCATCCGTGGCATTTTGTGGCTGGGACAGGCCAAGCAGATCAATGCCAGCAAAGCTGGTGTCGACCAGGCGCTGCGTGTAAACCGGGTTCTTGATATTCTTGTAGAACATGGCAAGCGAGAAGATGCTCTCTGCATCCGGATAATATTCGGCCGAAAAATCCAGTCCCATCGATGTATAAGGTTCAAGACCGGGATTGCCTGCTGCGCCTTCGCCATCCTCTTCTTCGAATGTTGGCACGACATCGCTATAGTTGGGGCGGCCGATGGTATTGGTCCAGGCTGCCCGAAGGGCGACATTCGGCATTGGGCGATAGTTTAGCGTCACATTGGGCAGGACGTGAGTATAAGTCTGGTCAAAGCTCAGGGGCGTGATATCAGAGACGGTGATTGTGCCGTTGCCATCAGTATCGCGGATAGCAAATGCATCATAGGTCCCCTCGGTCCGCTCGATCCGCACGCCGCCAATCGCGGTCAGATCGCCCAACTCCATGCTGGCCATCACATAGCCGGCATAGATTTTTTCGTTGATGCGATAATCCGACGCCCGATCGTTAAAGCCGGTTGCTTCCTCATCGAGGACCAGTGAGCCGGGGTTCTGCTGGAAAAAATAATCCAGTGTCGCGGCATAATCCATCGCCGGTCCAAATCGGTAATCACCATCATAAAAATTGGCAATTTCGGGCAGCGCCGTGCCGGTGTCCGCAAATGTGACGGCGGCAGCCGGTTCCCAGAGTTCCTGATAATTATCGCGGTCCTTGGTCCGGTCGGTATATTTCACGCCAAATTTTACAAAGCTGTCGCTCACATCGGCAAAATTGACTTTTAAGTCGGCCTTGATGGCGTGAAGATTTTCGTCAATTGTCTCGCGACGCAGGCGGATCCGGCGCAGCGGGAATGATGCCGGATCGAACAAGGCTTCGTCGACATCAACGAACGTGGGCATTTCGCCTTCGACAAGAATAGTCGAAACTGCCACGCTGCCCGAGCGATATTCGATATCATCGCGCACCGGTGTATGTTCCTGCGCGTGCGCATAGGTATAGTTCAGTGCAAGATCGACATTGCCGAAGCTGAATTCCGCACCCGGGGAGATATTATACAGCTTTTGTGTTTGTTCGTTCTGGCGGAATTCCCGCGATGCCCGGCCCGATGAGTAGGTCACCTGGTTCGGTGCCGGAAATGCGATGTCGCCGCGATCCATGTCATAATCAAACTGGTCGCGTCCCTCCACGTCGGTAAATTCATTGTAGATATTGCGAACATAAAGATGGACAGTATCGCTTGGCCTCCAGTCGAGGTTCAGGATTGCGCCAATGCGTTCCCGCATGATCGAATAATCAAAATAACGCATGCCGGTAGGGGCAAAGAAACCGTCCGCAACTTCGGTCCAGCCCAGCGGATCGACCAGTTGGCTATCGATGAACCGTTTTGAATAGCTTATACCGGCAACAATACCGAAGCTCTCGTCCGGTCCGATCGTTTGTCCGTGCATCGCGCTGGCAGCGAAACCGAGCTTGTCAGACGCCCCGTTATAAATGCCGCGGCCGGATAGATAAGTGAACGGCTTGTTCTGGTCGAATGCCGTAGGCGTGACGATATTGATCGACCCACCGATGGCATTGGCATCATAATCGGGGGTAACGGTCTTCACGACCTCAATGGCAGCGACCAGATCCGAGGGGATAGTGTCAAGCGCCACGCGCCGTCCTTCCGCCTCGGGGATACCGACAATATTGCCATCAATGGTCACCTGATTCAGATTGGGATCAACGCCGCGAATGACGACGTAACGGGGTTCGCCCTGGTCAATCTCGACCGAGATACCCGGCAGCCGCTGCAATGCTTCGGCGGTGTTATAGTCGGGCAGCTTGCCGATACCGTCAGAAGAGACAATGTCGGAGATAACCGGCAGCGAGCGCTTGCGTTCAATCGCCAGCAGGCGCGACGTGCGTGCGCCTGTGACGACGATGGCACCATCTGATGCGTCCCCAACTAGCTCGACACTGGCATCGGCAGTTACCGAACCTTCCTGCGGCACCGTGACTGTCATTCTCTGGTCTTTATAACCTGGCTGCACAATGAGCAGCGTGTAGGTGCCCGCATCAAGGCCGAGCATCGAATAGCGTCCGTTTTGGTCAGTGCCGACCGATTGACCGGTTTCTTCGATCATTACCGTCACTCCGCGCGCTGGACGATCCAGCGAAGCACTGCTTATTGTCCCGACGACGTCACCGGCAATTGCTGTTCCAGGCAAGGTGACAGAAGCCAGAATTGCTGCACGGAGCAAGCGTGTGCGGCGGCCTTTACGGTTAAGAATTTCACGACCCATTTTATAAACCCCATTTTTGAGAGAACCAGTTGTGGGGCGTCCGCTAGCGGTCGGGAATGACGGCCTGATTGCTGTAACATGTATTAAATGTGAAAGTTATTGGTCGGTTTTTAAATGCTTCGGACTTTTAATTAATGTGTCACGCAAGCGCGTTAGCCGGCGGCCATGACCAAGAAAAAATTTGCGCTGCCGTCCTCGCCATTGCCCGCCATTTCGCGGCGTTCGCTGCTGCGGGCTTCGGCAATCAGCCCGACCCTGTTCATGCCCAGATCGCTCAGTGCGGCTCCGCAACCGGCATTTACCCATTCGGTCGCTAGCGGCGATCCGGAGCAGCGAAGCGTTACATTGTGGACAAGATATGTGTCACCCGATGCAGAGCCTGCCTGGTTGCAGGTCGAAGTTGCAGAGGACGAACAATTCAAACGGATCGTTTCACGCACTTCCGCTCTGTCCACGCCGGACAAGGATTTCTGTGTTCATGCCCGGCCAGACAATCTCCAGCCGGGGAACTGGTATTATTATCTCTTCCGGGCTGACACGGGCGAGGTTTCTCCCATAGGCCGCACACGCACTTTGCCGGAAGGCCCGTTGAACCAGTTCCGGATCGGCGTCTTTTCCTGCGCCAATGCGACATCGGGCTGGTTCAATGCCTATGCTCATGCTGCGGCCCGCGATGATCTCGACCTGCTGGTCCATCTGGGAGACTATATTTACGAATCCAAGCTGGATCGCTCCGATGCGCTCGAGGGCATGGCCGAGCTTCGGGGAATAGAGCCCGCGCACGAGGCGGTCAGTCTTTCCGATTATCGCAAACGTTATGCCAGCTATCGCGCCGACCCTGGGTTGCAGGAGTTGCACCGTCGCTTCCCGATCATCGTGATGTGGGATGACCATGAAACCGTGAACAACAGCTGGACCGACGGAGCGGCCAACCATGATCCGGCTACAGAAGGCCGCTGGAAGGACCGTATGGCGGCCGGCGTGCAGGCATTTCAGGAGTGGCTGCCCATGCGCAGCAAGCCATATAACCAATATCAGCTTGGCGATCTTGCCACATTGTTCCGTTTGGAAACCCGGCTGATAGGGCGCTCGGAGCAGCTCGATCTGCGGGACGCCATCAGTGGCGGCAAAAAAGATCCTGCTGCCGCCGCCATAGCTTTTCGCGATGGACCGCTGAATGATCCGGCGCGCACGATGATGGGTGCCGAACAGGAACAGTGGCTCGCGGACGGGCTCACCACATCCACCGCATCCGGTCGGAAATGGCAAATTCTGGCGCAGCAGGTGATCATGGGGCAGTCCCGCATGCCCGCAGACTTCTCGGCCTTCTTTGGTCCGGATGATCGGGTAAGCGCAAAGAAGCTTGAGGAAATGAAGGTCTCCGCGCGCCTTTCAGCCATTGATGTGCCGTATCATATGGACCGATGGGAAGGCTATCCTGCGGCACGGCGACGACTGCTGCAAGCTTCGCAAGAGGCAAATGCTGATCTCGTGGTCCTCAGTGGCGACAGTCACAATGCCTGGGCGTTCGACCTCGAACATGATGGTCAGCCAGTGGGCGTTGAACTGGCCGTGCAAGGCGTGTCTTCGCTTGGAATGGACAAGCGTTTCCACGGTGATCCGATTGCCATCGCGGAGCGGTTCGTCGATGCTAGTCCTGATCTTGCATGGTGTGATACCAGCCAGCGGGGCTATATGGTGCTCGACGTGCAGGCCGACAGGATTTCGAATGAATGGCTATTCATTCCCTCACGCATTGCCCGCACGGTAGAGGTCAGCGGAACCCACCGAATGCAGATAGCGAGGGGCACACGAAAGTTCCCAGTTGGTTGATTGACTCATTTATAAGATAATTCCGGTTAAGCTATGATGTGATCACGCTCGATCTAGTCGAGGCGCGAAAGTGAAACATACATCGAATTGGAAGCATAGCCTTTGCGACTCTAGTTGAATTAGCTCAGAAGCTTAAGACTGACTTCCCGCCCTCGAACATCCGCAAATGGGTAGCAAGCGGAAAGTCTGCTTTCCGTATCAGCGGATTAAAAGCGGACAGTCTTGAAACGGCCCATTTCCTGCCGTAGGAGGCGAAGTCGTCTTGCGTCGACTTTTAAGCTCTCACCATTGCCATGCAAATGTCTGATGTTGGGTGGGAAGCGGTCATTAAGATCCGCCGTCGGGAATGACTGCTTTATCCCGAAAGCAGACACTAGGTTTTTTTATCGAAGTCAGTTTTGATGTTTTGGGTACTTGTCTTTCATATCGTCATACGACCAAATCATCCTGTCCAAGAACCGTTTTTTGGTAATCATCATTGTGGCCAATCCCGCGACGGTGGCCCAAATGTTAATTGGAAACAATCCGATTACGGCAGGGATCATTTCGATACCGGTCAAAAGATTGAATTTTTCGCCATTTTGGAATGCTGTATCGGGATTGGCAGTGTCTTGCGATTGATCCAAACCCTCTCGCCGAGCGCACCTTTTGACGTCCAGCTATCGGTTGATACCGGAACCGGAAAAATCCTTGGTTGAGCCATAGGCTGTGTTATTGCTTTTTCTGATTAATTCCAAAGAAATTGGCATCTACGAAATTCTTTATTGCTGTATTGTCTTCATCATTATTCGTTCCCGTGTATTTCCATATCTCTTCATGCAGGACCACCTCTTTTGACCTAGCGTCAATTCCGATCAGTGCAATCGGCACTCCCGCGGCCTTTGAGATACGCAGGTAACCCTTTTTGTAATCGCTCACTTTACTACGAGTTCCTTCAGGCGTTATTCCCAACCAGACATTTTCGTTACGACCAAACCAATTTACCATTTGAGATGTCACATTTCTTTGCGACGAACGGTCAATCGGCACTCCACCTAAATATTTAAAGAAAGTACCGAGCGGCCAGAGAAAGGCCTCTCTTTTCATCATAAAAGAAACTTTGAGCCCTACAGATTGCATGCATGCCATGGCAATTATGAAATCCCAGTTGGACGTATGAGGCATGCCGACAATGATTAGCTTTTTTTCCGGCGGTAGCTTTCCGACCATTTTCCAACCGATACACCGCAAAACAAAGCGTCCAAGCCAACGCGTGAATCTATTTCCCATACGTGGACTGGATGCCGAAAGTATGTTGTCACAATCTTCTCTCATCCTCAAAATCCGTTTTTTCAAGCAGAGACAACCGAACATAACTCACGGTCAGGCTGTGAACAACTTTGACGATATCAGACTGTTGGAGTTTCTTCGAAACCTTGGAACGCAATGATATCATCTTGCGAGAAAAGAATACTTCGCGCGATGTTTACTGGCACGCCCGCTTACGCGCTTTCTCCACGTTCGAAAGCTACCGGGTCGCATATGAGCACGCATGATTTTTATGACGTCATGTTCGCTTAGACCTGATTGTGCCTTTATCACATCAAAACTGATTTGATCATCCCACGCCATGGCTACCACTTCAGAAGTTGGGATAACTCCCCGATCTCCTTGCTGCGCAGAAGGTACAAAGTCATCTGGAAATGTTTGTCCTGACATTATGCAAGGCTTATGAGCTGTTCTATTATCCACCCCAAACATCATCGTAACGGGCTGTTCCATCTTCGCGAGGGTAATCGCGATAAGACTTTAATGGTTGCTGAGAGGATTTAAACACGCCTGCGGTTATGAAAATACCGAGAAGAACAGCCAAATGTCCGACCACTAACTCTCCATAATAAAACCATGATCCGAGGGCTGTAGAAAAGATGGTCGTCCACATGATCGATAATATTGCCATAATTTGGAACCGTTGAACGCGCGGAAGGCCATTCAGTGGGTTGGACTCCGGATTCATCACAACCGCAATCGAGTTTTCGTTGATTTGCTTAACATAATTCTGCATCAAAAGCTCCTGTTGCTGCCCTGTACACACGTATCTCTCAATAAATATATCGATGGCTCTGAATGTATTACGAGCGCCAAGGCAAATTGGATCATTCCTAATTTCAGCAATCGACCGATCTAAAAAAAAGTTCATCTTGTGGCGTCGATTAGGTTTGATTGTCGATGGCATTTCCTGGTTTCTCAGCTAGTCGAATTGGAATTAGTTTCCGTTTTCGCGCTTTAACCGACCTAGCTACTTTATCCTGAAAGCGGACTTTCGACAGGTCGGATTCAGATGGCCGTACTTACGCCGTTGGCAGACCGACCGCCTTCAAGGTTAGGCTGTGAAAAAGCAGAAAATTTGGGTTGTTCGCCTACTAAGGTCGTTTGCAGCCCAATTGTAGCCGCCCAAGTCATATGGCTGCACTGGCCGCCAGAGCCTCCAATTAAGGCCTCGGAGTTTGGTTGGTCTAGAGTGATCCAATCCCGCTGTTCGCACGTATAAAGATTAGTCAACCAATCAAAGCGAGCGAGACATGTTCTATTTTCTTATATTTGCCGTAATCTTGTTCGCCGGTGGCGCTGCATTCGCGTTGATACGAGGATTGCTGGCCTTTTCGCAAATCGGAGAAGGCATTGCTTCTGAAAGCGACAGGGCTGAGAATTTCCGGAAACAAAATGGATTCATGTTTGCGCGAGTGAAATGGCAGGCTCTCGCGGTAGTTGCGGTCTTTCTGGTGGCAACCCTGGCTGGCACGGGAGCATAGGCTCAATGACTTTATCCCCGGAATGCCAAAGGGTTTTGCATCGTCAATCAACTCCAATGAACCAAAGAAGTGGGCTTTGCCTTTTGCCCTGGCACCCTGCGCAATACGCCGATTAAACTTCAACTATTTCGGCATTGTAGCCGCGCATGGATCGGAAGAACAATCTCCCATCCGAATTGATCGCTGTTCAAAAACTATGCTCATCGCAAAGATGCGCTCCGCCAAACCGAGAAACCGAAAATCAGAACGGCTGCTGTCATGGATGCGATCGCAACTATCTGCGACGAGCCGACATTGGCTATCGCAATACCAAAAAATCCCCACGTCACGGCTGCTCCATAAGGCCATGATGCCAGCCGATAGGCGTTGTACGCGGTAAATGCCGTGGCCAAGACAAGCGCGACGATTGCGGCGGGAATTTCTTCCAGCACGCCATAGCCGGCCAGGAGCAGGCCAATGGAAACGAATGAAGCGGCGGATAGCCAGCCGGCATATAGAGCCACTGGCCAGCCGGTGACCCAGGAGGGCGCAGCGCCTGGCGATTGATATAGCGATATCAATACAGAGATAAGCATGACCCAGATCAATATAGTCGCCCCGATCGGAGACAGCAGCGCGACAGGAAGCCAGATCGCGCCGACGGTCAGCGATACAAGCAGCGCAATACGACCCCGATCCCATGCGGCGTCAGTTTTGTATTTGAAGACGCCGAAAACAGCGTGCACAATAAGACCCAGATAGATGATGCCCCAGATGCCGAAAGCCCATCCAGCGGGCTGAACAGCGGAATTGCGCTGCGGTATGGGATAGCGCTCCGGGTCAAATCCACCAAATTCAGATGATAAAAATGGCGAAATTGCAAATGCAATCGCTGCAATCAGGACGAGAACGGCTTTCATGACTGTGGGCTCCAAAAAATCGTTGAACAGGTTATTTGACGATTCGCATGACTTCCCAACGCTTTTTTTCCGTCGGCACGCTTGGTCCATCATATCCGGCAACAATTATCGATGAAGCTACCTCCAATTTCTCCATTTCCATGAAATCTCCAATTTTTGCCGCAGCTTCTTCGATACGCGCTTGAGACCGTTGACCCGTAAATCGATATGCAACCCGTTTTTCAGCCTTTATCTGCGTCAGCTCGATCTTGTCATTATCGGGAATAGGTAGCGTATCCATCGTCCATTTCGAAGGCATGGAAAATTGAACTGTGTAAACACCGTCATCCTTCTCGGACGTCGTGACAGGCGCCGTCATCGCTATTGTTGTGGAGCCTGATCTTGCCTCTGTTGTTACCGGAGCAGTCATAGCAATATTGTCTGCGCGCTGATTCCCGCCAAAAATATATCCCGCCAGCTGCATGAAGCCCTTGCTGGATGCTTCGCCTGACGATCCAGCCTTTACCGTCACTTCAGCGGCAAGATATGGCGCGTAGCTGCGCAGTTCAACACCATCTGATTGTTTGAGTACGTCATATCTGGGCTGTTCAATATTTTCCTGTGCGTGTGCAGATCCGATCGCGGAGAATAGCCCCACAATTGAAAAAAGATGAGTACGAATTTTGTTCAACATATTACCGCCTTATATCCCGATGACGGGCTTCAAGAGTCTCATGATCGGATTTGAAAATTTCAGGCTGCCCTCAAGGGCGACCAATGTGATGCATGGTTCGCCGTCGTCGTCGACGATCGGCTGATGGGTGCAGCTTTCGTCTTCGCGGTGAAGGTCTCCCGGACCATAGCTTTCGGTGCCGACTTTATAGCCGCCCTGCAAGATAAGAGCCCACTCTTCCCCTTCGTGGGTGTGGCGTGGAACTTTCAATCCGGGAGGGGCCTTGAGCAAGTAAAGCTCTTCGCCGTCATCATTGGACAGGGATGCCCGTTCAACACCAAAGCCAAGCTTCTTCCATCTCAATTCCTGCCCGGTGCGTTTCAGGAAATCTTCGAGGGGTGACGGAACCCAGGCATCTCGGCTAGTATTTTCCGGTTGCAGTTCGCCGGCACTATTCAGGCCCTGGGAAACCGGTACAGCTTCCATCTTTTCCAATATCCGCTCAAAAAAATCTTTCGAAAGGGCCTCGCCCTGAGCAGATTCCAGCAACGCGCCGCCCACCTGGTCCATTGCCGCAAGACGCGACGACAATTCGGGTTTCATTGTCGACTGACAGGAAATGAGCAAATGTTTTGCCGGCGACAATCCGCCGGCGCAATAGGAGGCAAACCATTCTTCATCAACAGAATGGAATGCAGTTTGTGGCGTATTGTTCATTGGTTAACTCCGCGAAAATTCTCTAATTTTGATTTCATATTCTTGAGTGGCACGCGGATACGGCTCTTTACTGTACCCAGCGCCAAACCAGTTCGCTCTGCGATCTGGCTGTGGGAAAGTCCTTCGAAAAAGGCGAGATGCAGTATCTGTTTCTGCTCAATCGGAAGTTTTGCCAGTTCAGCCTGTACTGCCAGTGCCGACTGCGACTGGTCATAATTCACATCGGCTGCATCTACCGGAGCATCAACCATCGTCGAGACGATGTCCGGCGCTGTAGGTTGCATGCGATCATGTGTGCGTTTGTGATCAATCCATGTGTTGCGAACCATGCGGAATATCCATGACGAGAACGCGCCCTTGACGGGATTAAATTGATTTGCCTTGGTCCACACCGAAATCAGAACGTCCTGAACGATATCTTCTGCCGTGGATGATTGTTCGCCGCGATACATCAGCCAGGCCTTGAGGCGCGGGGCATAATGAGTGGCGATTTCTTCAAGCGCCGCACGGTCACGCGATCCGCTAACGCGCTGCATCAAAGCGGCGTCTTTTCGCTCTCTTCCCGGCAATGCCTTCACAATAGCAGACCGGGCGGACAAATTGTCCGAACCTTCTGTAGCCGCTTCACGTTGCAAATGGTCACGCATCTCAATCTCCAATAACGAGCATACGGTCAAGCGCTGGTTTTGGATCATTTTTCGGCACAATTTTCTTACCTATTATGTTGATAAGGTCCGTTTCAAAAAAATTTTCACAAAAAATGATCCAGTTGGGCAGGCCAGCCGTAGACTGTGGGACAATCGGCTAAACAACCACAAAAGGAACTATCATGACCATATCCAAAGTCCTGGCCAGCGCATCCGCTGCTGCCATCACGTCCATGACGCTATTCGCAATTGCATTGACGCCGGTAGCTGCAGCATCGGCAAAACACCACGCGGAGGTCCCGTCGGCGGACATTGTTGATACCGCCATCGCTGCCGGATCATTCAAAACGCTCACCGCAGCAGTGCAGGCCGCCGGTTTAGAATCAACATTGCGCAGCGATGGCCCATTCACCGTGTTTGCGCCCACCGACGAAGCCTTCGCAAAACTTCCGGCCGGGACTGTAGAGACGCTTCTGAAGCCAGAAAACAAGGATCAATTGGTGTCCATCCTGACGTATCACGTCCTGTCGGGTAAGGTCTATTCCAAGAGCTTGGCAGGTAAGCAAATCGAGGCTGCCACCGTGCAGGGAACAACTGTTTCGGTAGACGGAACCAATGGCGTCAAAATCGACAACGCTAATGTGGTTAAAGCCGATATCAAAACATCAAACGGCGTCATCCACGTGATTGACACGGTTTTGATGCCCTGACTGAATTAACCTTAAGGGGTATCCCATTTTTTCCCTCTTCGATGGATACCCTCTGCCGCCGCTACACGTGTTCCAGTAGCGGCGGCTATTTTCAGTTCAACAACGTCCAGATCACCTTGGATTTTTCGACCACCGCTGATCAAAAGAAGACTTTCGAATCTGGAGTATTGTGCAAAAAGGCTTTTCATTTCGAGCGCGCGTTCTGGGACTAGCCGGACTATTGCCTCAACTTGTGTGTCTGGTTGCGGTATTTGACGACAACACACGCTTCATCGCCTTAAGCGGTGCGTTTCTATATGCTGCTTTGATCTTGAGCTTTCTCGGCGGCTTGTGGTGGGGCTTGGCCGTCGCTGCTCCCAACGCACCACGATGGATCTATGGCGCTGCTGTTGTGCCCAGCTTGCTGGCTATGGTCAGCGGCATTCCCTGGATGATCGGTTCGACCTGGCCCGGACCGTCGCTGGCGTTTCTCGGGATCGCTATCATTGTCGCATTATCGGTTGATGTAAGGCTGGCTCGTCTGGACCTGATGCCGGATTGGATGCTGCGTCTGCGGATCATGTTATCCGCGGGACTGGGATTGAGCACCCTAGCCTTGGCTGCACTTTAAGCCAAAACCATCTTTGCGAGCGCCGCTCCGGACAGCCACGCACATTCTACTCTCGGTCCGATCAGCCAGTCTCCACAAACACCGATCTTCAGATCGCCATTGTAGAGCGCGCTATGGTCCGTTTTACCCGAACGTGCATAGCGCCACCGGTGGGCGGATGCGATCAACGGATCGGGGAGAGAAAAACCCAGCAGTTCAGCAAAGCGACCAGATAACGCCGTGACAACCTGCTCAGGACTGTCTTCCAGATGTTCGGTCGACCAATCCGGAGACCCTTGTATGACCCAGCTATCTGGTCCTGTGCGGCCAGGCTTGTCCGAATTGCGCGCGGCCCAACCAATGACGCGATCGTCGCGGAAAGTTGCCTTGCCTGTTTTTATCGGATCGGCGAAGGCCAGCATCAAGGTCCAGCAGGGTGCAGAAACTGTATCTTCGGCCAGTGCCTGAAACTCGCTTTCCCACGGTTCCAGCATAGACGCCGCCTGCTCCGCCGGTATCGCCAAAATGATGACGTCAAATAGCGCCTCGATAATATGACCCTCACTCTGCAACTGCCAACCATTCTTCTGTTTCACCAATCCATCTATGCGTATCGACCATGCGACATCATGGCGCGTCGCGAGCGCCTTGATCGGCGCATTCATGGCGGGCACCCCAACCCAGGCTTCCGGCCCTGCAGCAGCCCAAAGCGCCGCTACACCGGACTCCTGCCATTGCTTTACCACGATCTGAAAAGCCGGATCGCGGGCGGTGAAATATTGGGCACCATGGTCAAAGCTGACCTGGCCGGCGGTAGTTTCTGCCCTCCGCGTGGACATGCGTCCTCCGGGCCCTCGGGCCTTGTCAAAAAGGCAAACTTGATATCCGGCAGCGACCAAATGGTCTGCGCAGGCGAGCCCGGATAGGCCAGAACCAATAATAGCGATGTTCATAACATAGGTCTTTCAGCCGTATGGCCCTGCGTGAAATTTGCCCGCATAAGGGACCATATCATTTCGGTTCTCGAAGCGATCAGAATGCCGACTTTCGCAAAAGGGACTGGAGTTCTCAATATGTCCCAATGGACGAGTAGGAAAATATGAACAAGGTTACA
>TARA_R110000787_G_scaffold62155_1_pt1 | contig 19166 bp, 15 predicted proteins | sample TARA_R110000787 | Tara Oceans TARA_R110000787 (sample SAMEA4397920) | marine metagenome | biome: Polar Biome; feature: [DCM] deep chlorophyll maximum layer (ENVO:01000326); material: water (ENVO:00002006), including particulate matter (ENVO:01000060) such as... | depth 35 m
CGCTAGTTATGCTTCCACTAGCAGCGGAGGTCGTATTGAACTGTAAGGTGCCATTGCCACTGCTAGCACCTGCGTTCCTACGTTGTATTGTCCATCTGTCAGTAGGTGTGGCCTTGTCACTCAAGATAATACCAGAACCGTCAGTGTCACTTAACCGCAGATAACCTGTAAAGGCGGTTGGCCCCGAAACTTCCAGTAGGCTATCAGGAGTGAGAGTTCCTATACCTACAAAACCTGTGGATTCTATGACCATCTTTTCGGATGTAGTGCCTAGATTAGATGTAGCAAACGACAAATCTGAGGTTCTTGTGGCATCGCTTGTATCTGTAACGCTACAGGCTATATCCGAGAATATCCGTTCTTGAACATCAGTAAGCCCTGTAAAAGCAAATCGCATTAACCGAGGAAGCGCCTGTGTTCTTGCACTAGCCGTTCCCTCTGCTATATCGCACCTAATTTGAGGGTTTCCACCAAGAGTCGTTCCCCGAAATGGGACAAGTGAGGTTGTTGTTATATCGACTGGGTATTCTGGAGTGGGATTTCCGATTCCGACATTGCCTGAATCATCTACTACTAAATTACTGGTCGCCTCCCATGCACTGTTGTCAAGTTCCCACCTAAGAGTCTGTCCATCAGCAGTACCAGCATTTACAGGGACTTGACCTCCGCTACCGCTAGTAAGGATGCTATTCCACTGAGCGCCATCCCATATTTGTGCGCCAGTGGTCTGCCAGCGCATAACATCCTGCGTTAATATAGCAACACGCAAATCACCACCATCAAAACGGTAAAATCCCGTGGACGTTTCATTTACCCACGCTGCACCTGGAAGAAGGTTTGTGCCATCTGAAAAACGAAAAGGCGCTAACATTCCACCGCGACCATTACGATCTAGCGAATCAGACAGGGCTACCGCCACATCGTTTAATGTATTGTTCGCCCAGCTTGATGAGACGACCTCGCCTGACTGAACGGGGTTGCCTGATACTAAATTATAATTTCCTGCCGAATCACGGGGCATTATTCTGTCTCCTGCTGTCTATAGATTATCTATAGATATAATAGTCTTCTTCTTCTTTGTCTGCGGCCAAACCCGCATCCCTAGAAAGAGCGCGAGTGATGTATTCAGTTCTACCGCTTCTGAGTGCATCTGCAAGCATTCTGGTGTACTTACCTTGGCCTGCAATAAATTCTTGTGCTGGCATTGTAGCAAGTAATTCGCCCAAACTAGCGACACCAGTAGCCCGTGCTGCCATCGGGATATTCTTGCCGCCTGGAATAAGATTAGACAACAAAGCAGCCATGTATAAGCTGGGACTGTCAGCCCGTGCATTTCCTTCAGTTTGCTTGAGCTTTTCTTTTATCGGGTCTATCTTTTCGGAAGACCGCGCCTTAAACAAATCATTCTCTGTCTTATTTCGCAGGGACAGGTCAGCTTTCGTGTCTTCAAGGCGTTCAGCTACAGTAAGTCGGGCATCGCTGGCTCTCTGGGTAACTGCATCCTTGGCTTCTCTTGCCGCCGCCTTTTCCAACCTTGCTTGCGACTCCGCTAATGCTGCTGGCGCTTTCAATACTGGCTCTACTGTGGGTTCAGGCGTTCTGTTTCTGGCTGACTCAAGTATAAAAGGCATCATAGGCTGTTCACCCTTAGCCGCCCTACGTTCACCAGCCACTACATTAGATGACAAAGCCAGCATATCTGGTGTTGGCACACCATTATCCAAATATGCCTTTGATGCAGCCTTCTGGGTCGCCAGCAGATTAGGATAAACTGCATCCACCGCATTCAGCTTGGCAAGGTTTTCAGTAGGAAGACCAGACCTAAGTACCTCGCGTATTGATTCAAGGTCGCTTCGAACAAGCTGGTCTTCAGTGGCATCTATGCTGTTTCTCAGTAGCTCATCCAGCACCTTGACTGAGCCACCCTCCTCACCCAGTTTCTCTGCATCAGCGATGATTCTTCCGACTCTGGCTGAGTCTGCTTCACCCAGCATCGTCTGGGCCTTTTTAGCCCGTGCAATCACGCTGGCTACTGTGCCCTCACTCAAGTCAGTAGCGACACCCCATGCCTCATCGTAAGCGGCGTTGACTTCGCTAAGTGCCTGATTAAATCCTTCATTACCTGGCAGCGTAACCTTATCGCGCCTTCCTTCTGGAACAGAACGCTGCAATGTCTCAATGTTAAGGGCTTCATCAGCCTGTCTATCAGCTTGGACTTTTCTTTGTGCAGCCTCAGCAGCGTCTGCTACCGCCCTGTCAGCTTCCTCTGCGGCATTAACCTTAGCCAGATTCTCAGCCTGTATTGCTTGACGTTCAGCGGCCCGTGCAGCAGCTAATCCTTCGCGCTGGTTTAATTCTACACCCCTACGCTCCTGACGGCCTTGCAGCTTAACGTCCGTGGCAGCAGAACGCTGGTGTGCAGCCAAAGCCGCAGCCTCATCATCTACAGCATCCTGCGCCCTTGCGTAAGCGGCCCTGTCTCGCAAGACATAGGGGGCGTTCAATTCATCCAGCTTCTGACTCGCGCCAGGCAACTTACCCAGACCAGCTTTATAGACACTCGCCCTGACTGAACGAGGGTTAGACATCATTATTGGGCCTGTCTCGCTAGTGGTAGGTGTATTTGGAGGCAGGTCATCAACACCCTTGTAGTTGGCGTCCACTTCATACCCATCCTTAAACATTGGGCCACCGCCATCAGGACGCACCGAATTAGGCAGCTTCCACCAATCAAGGGCCGCACCCACGGTTCTGCCGCCAGTATCAAGCGCACCCGTTAATAGTGCGGAAATTTCGGCGGCTCTTAGGGAGTTTTCTATGCGATTTGTAGAGTCTAGGCCAAATGCAGTGTCACCTGAACTATCACTTGTGCCTTCGCCAAACCCGTAGATACCCGCCTCTGTAACGTTGCGTAGGACGTTCTGCCCAAGATTCTTGCCCGCAGTCAGTGCCTTGGTCAGCATACTCGCTGCTACTGGCGCGGCTTTTGTCACAGGGCCAAGTTTATTGATAGGGGAGGCAAAGCCACCCGTCATTTCTGTGGCAATAGCTGTATTGGGGTTGTCATTCCTGAATTGTGCTAATGAATTTCCAGCTTGTCTGTGGGCAGTATCGTATCTCTCCCCGATAGTGCTGTCATCGCCATAAAGGGAGGGGTCAGCAACAGCCCTTACACCAGAAATCATTTCATCTGAAAAAGGAATTAAGCCTTGATTTGCAGACGCAGCAAGACCACCAGCGTATTTCACAACTTTATCCAAAGCCCCAGATTCAGGTCTTTTAGGTTCTTCAGTGGGAGGTGTGCCTGTAGGCAGCTTAGAATTCTCAATATACTTGGAGGCTATAGATTCTGGGCTATTGGCAGCAGCTTTTATCTCACTTTTTTCTGGTTCAAGTTCATCTTCCTTAGTAGAGGATGCAGAGAGGTATTTCAATGCTATTTGTTCAGGTGTCATAACTACTCCCAGGTAAAGCCGCCCCCATATTTGATTTCTGCCTCAACTATTGGGTCAGGCTGATGTCCAGCGTTAATCATATCAAGCCTATAACTTTCAGCCTTGTTAGCCCGTTCAAACCCCTCAACGCGCTTGTCTATCCACTCATCAAGAGCATCTTCCTCAAGGTTCAAAGGTATTGAGGTGTCTTTCAGCCAATCTCCTTCAGCCTCAGACAAAGAGCCGAATGTGTATTGTGCTATCTGCGTTAAAGCCTGTGAATCACGCGCATTTTGCAGCTTGATACTTTCTTTTCTGAATGTTGGCAGCCAGTCTGCTATTGGGCCAGTTTGCGCGCCATTTTTAATAGCCTCTTTCGCTATTTTATATTGTCCGATAGCAGCATTGTTTGCCATTAGTCCAGCGGCGGCATCTCCGTATTGCTCAACCAGAGACTTGGCATTTCCTTTTGCCCCTTCAACATCACCTGCTTGCTGGGCAGTTCTATTGGCTCTGGCTTGGGCCTCTTCTGGACTGTAAGGCGTTCCGTCAATAAATCGTGGAATGCCTAAGCTGTTATCGCCTTTGTTATAAGACGTTATTACAGTATTACCGTATTCATCTTTTTCCGTTATAGGCGAAAATGGGATGGATGACTGCCCAGTAACCTTACGCTTTTCAGAATAGCCTTCAGGTAGACGCTTGTCATTTTCGTCATACCCAACGCCATTCAGGGTATAGCCTCGCTTGGTGTTTTCACCGTTAGTAAATTCTGTGTATACCTTGTCTTTAATTTTTTCCCGCTCACCAGCGTCCTGAAGAAGCTTCAATTTAGCAACCTCTCTAGCATCTCCTGTTTGATACCTTTGTTCTTCAATCATCGACTTTCCAAGGCGGACATCAGTACGCCGCTCATCCAGTGCTGCATCTTTCTCAGCCGCTTTCTTGCCAAAGTAACCACCACCAATCTTGGTAGCAAAGTCACCCGCGACCTCACCCCAGTTTGGCCCCACGTAAACATCCAGTGGCCCAACCGTCCTGCCCTGTGGAGACTTACCAGTACGCATCTGTTCAGCCATTGCCATCTGGGCTTCTATGGCACGTTCTTCACCACTAAAATCCTGTGACCGCATACGCATGGCCTCTTTAGCATCAAAAGCCGCTTGGCCTTCCTCAGTTAATAGCGACATTGGTGCAGACCCTCCACCAGAACCGCCCGATACAGACTGTGCCATTGGAGGACTTAATGCAGAATTAACCTGTGATTCCATTGTAATAGCTGCATTGGGGTTCTGTCGCCGTATCATGTCGGCCATGAACGCCTGATACTCCTGCTGATTCATTCTTACTCTCCCAAAAGCCTTCCGTAATTAACGGCTTTATAACCACCGAGGTCAACAGTGAATTCCGCTGGTATCTCATCGGCCATAACACCTTCATGCGCCGAACCGTCATGCTTCAGGTTGTAGCTGTACCACGGGTAGCCACCGCGTGTGCCGATCTGCTTAATGTTGAACTTCAATCGTCTGTCAGACGCTGCAAGTCCACCACCAATGCTACCCGCCGCACCAAGCAGCGCACTCATTGGGTTGTTAGCGTTATCTATAGATGCCTGTTGTGCAGCGCCTTGCATGATTGGTGCAGGTTGTGCCGATTCCGCCGAACTGAAGTTAGGCATTGAAGGCATACCCACTTGCTGACCACTAAGAAGTGCGTTGATTTCATTCAGACTAAATCCACGCTTCTGCATTGCCTCAGTTATCTGCTGCTGACGTATTTGATTGGCGTATTGAGAACCCTGCATAGACTGATTAAAGTTTTGATTGTTAGCGCCTAGCGCCTGATTATAAGCGTTCTGGTTCATACCCATTTGCTGGCCGTACATTTGACCCGATTCAGCAAGCCCCGCTTGATTTGCTGACCACAATGCTTGATTGTTTTGGTCATTAAACTGATTGTTTTGCCCTGATATTTGTGACTGCCACGCAGCATCCTGTGGGCCAAGACCCTGATTTCGCATCTTAGTTTCTAGTGCTGCTCTCTGAGACTCCTGCTGGGGCGCTATCCGAGATTGAGCTTGCTGGTATACAGCGTCCTCTGCCCGCGCCCGTGTCTTGTAGGGATCGTCAATGCCACCTTCAGGAAGAGTGTACTGGGCTGTAGGACGTTGACCCATAGGGTTTAAGCCCCGCCAATCCATAGTTTGCCCGAATTCAGCACCCATGCGGCCTGTCAACATGCCCGCGATGTCGCTGCGACCACCCTGTATAGCAATTTGCTTGTTTAGAATATCCTGCAACTCAGGGGTTAAGCCCTGTGTCTGCGTCCAATTAGTAATAGGGTTGCCGTTAGCGTCTACACTCTCGTCTTGCTGCCAATTACTGTAGCCCCAAGGGGTGTATTGATTAGGCCGATTAGCGTAAAGTTGGTCACGGACTACTCCTGCGTTTTCTTCGCCTTGCGATGCCGCTACATCACCAAAATCGGTCTGTGATTTTCCGCCCATATTCTTCTCCTAAGTTTCTGGCGCTGCTTGGTAGGTAGCCAACGGATTTGCGTATCCTATTGGTGCGGAAGCGCCTAAAGCACCTTGTTTTGCATATAATATATCTGCAAGTTGTGACTGCCAACGTTGATTTTCGCGAGAAAGACCGTCCCCTAATCTAGATTTAAATTCATTTGGGTTCCCTGCGTTTGCCCAACTTGTACTTTCAAACCATGAATTATCTTGATGATTTTTAGGATTAAGCCAATATTGCATATTTTTCTGCTGATCTTTGCTAAATGTGTCAAACTCAAAAGCTCTACGCACCACTTCCTCATTAGTCATATCGCTGTTAAAACCCGTATTTAATCCCCATTGCCTGTTGTCTTCAGGGGTTCCAGTACTAACATCAACCTGCCCCAATCCTTTGCCGTTATTTGCCCAATCCCAACTGCCCATCTGGGCTTCAACTTCCTGCGGGTTGTTTTGGGCAAACATGCGCCTGCCCTGTGCTGCACGTTCACGGTTTTGATACCCCTGCTCATCACGCAATTGGTTTACAAACTGCTGTTGATAAAAATCTCTGTTACCGCCTTCAATATTATCCATACCCCACGGGCTATCCATTCCAGGCTGATAACGCTCAAAGGCTTGATAATCTTCATCATATCCACCCCACTCACCGTCACCCGTGTTTTTAGGCTTAAAACTATCCCAAAGCCAGCTAGTGTCGCGAGGAGGTGACTTTCGCCCTATTTCCCAATCACCGCCTTCAGGCTGTGGAGGGCCACCAACCTCTTCCCAATCAATCCCACCAGGAGGGGGTTCGTCGCCACCACCAGCAGGAGGCTGGTTGCCACCACCAGGAGGAGGCTGGTTGCCACCACCCGCAGGAGGTAGGTTGCCGTAGTTAGGATTTCCTATAGGTGCAGGGCCATTCCATTCGGTATTTCCATAACCCTCAGTGGGAACCCAGACTGTTACACCATCTGCACCTTGAGTCGGCTTATATCCCGCAGTATTGCCCAGTGTAATGTCACCGCTGGTCAGGCCACCCGTTGTATAGTGCGTTCCACCGCCACCAAGAATAACGTTCTGTTTATAATTTGCGTACTCATCGCCTGAGATACCGCTATTGCCGCCCACAACATCAGTGCCGCCCGTTAGTGGATTGTAGTTAGGGTTACCATAGGCACTTCCTGAATCATCACCTCCAAGACCTAACCCACCACTACTTTCAAGAAGCGTAGCGCCTACACCCAACCAATCATCTAAATTTTCATTAGCAACATAATTAATTTTGCCTTCAGGGGTGACTACAGGCGTGTATTGTCCAGGTTGTGATGCTTTCTGCTCGTTTGTTTGTTTTGCCATTACGCCGCCAACTCCTGCTCTCTAAATTCTTTGGGTAACCAACGATTTTCTTCTTTCGCTAGCCTCACCACGATGTAGTCAACACCAATGTCAAAACCTTCTGGTATCCGCGCAACCTCTTTGAAACCCATTTTAAGATCAAACTGGTGTGCCTTTTTGTTGTTGGCAGGAATAAGGCCAAAAATATAACGTCTGTTATGTGCCACATGAATATGCAAAGCCACCTCGCGGAAAAGACCACGGCGAATACAAATAGGATTATCAATAGCGAAATGAGTTTGACAGCCGCTTGGAGTCCAACTATCCATAATGACAATCCCCCCAATTTCACCTGTTGTATCCTCATACGCCACAATGCCTTGAGAGTCATCAACCTGCATAGGATGGGCGCGAGCTTTAACCCATTCCCATTCTGCCTGAGTTGTCAAAGGCTTGAACATAATCATTTATAAATAGCCTCCTGTGGTAAACAGTACATCCCAACCAACAATATTAATGCGACTATTGGCATTGCCCACCATTGCAACAGCAAATGTTCGACCCATTCCAAGCGAACCCAAAGGAAAAGATTTGCCTTCTACAGTAAAATCCCACAAATCCGTATTCCATATTGCAGAATCCCAGACATTCTGGCCCAGTGAAGGCACTTGAACAGGGGGCTGGACTGTTTGTTCAATAGCATAATCATACACCGCACTGACATTGATTGCTGCTGTACCCGCTAACACTCCAATCGTGCGGATAAACCCCACGCGAGTAAAGTTTGAATGTCCCGCAGGAGCTTGGAAACTAGTCAAACTACGAAATGTTATAGTTCTGCCTGGGTCGCTTTGAACGCGCAACGCAACATCGAAAAACGTACCTGTAAAATCTTCGTTTCCGGCCATTGCCATCTGAGTTTCAGCAACAGTAGCGGTAAAACTCGTAGTAAACGTTCCAGAACCTGTTGTGGGAAGTAAGATTTCTTGAGCGCCAACATTTAGTGAGTGCTGGCCTGCGCCATCGTAATAAGCAACTACGACATCAATAAACGCACCAATAAAATCTACGTTACCAACTAATGAAAAAGTACTAATGTCTGTTTCTGGCGTAATCTCTAGAGAATACAACCCGTTGCCCGTATATTCGGGAGAAATAACTACTCCATCAGCGGCAACGCTAAAATTTCCACCCGCCCAATCTGTCATAGTAAAGGTAACGCTATAGCGTACACCTGTCTTTAGCACGGAAGTAAGGTTGATCTGATAAGCAGTCTCAGCCACTTGAGTGCCGTCACAATAAAATTTACCAGCAATGGGAACCGTCCATTCAGAGCCGGCAGGAACAGTCGGAGTATTTTGGAAATAGTTGATTAGTGGATTAGCTTTAATGCGGTAAAGCACTTGATAATTTGTTCCAACTACCAAAGGCTCAGTTATATCAACTTGATATTCAGTGGCTGCCACTTGCGATCCATCGCATATAAATTCTTCTTCTCCAGGTACGCCAATTTCCGTCCATTCTGCACCAGGAGCAGGGTTTGGAACATCTTGGAAGATGTTTGTATTTTCAATTTCAGTGCCGTCTAGTGTGCCATCGTTAATATAAACTACGCCATCAGCACCTGCCATAAAATAATCGCCATTCCATGAGTCAGCACCAAATATTGGTACGCCCTCCCAGAATCCCCACGCGCCAGTTTGCACGTTCATGTTGTATTGAATATAAGGAGTTTGTGCTGGCTTAGGAGTTATAATTTGCAAAAACCCATCAGCGGGATGCGAAACCATCTGCCAAGAAGAAGATTGCTTTCCTGACTCCACATCAGCACGAAGAAAACGGTTTACCTTGCGCGAGGGTGTTTGCCCCGTCAAAGGGTTTCCGCGCAGCAAGTCATTTAAAGAAGTTACGCCAAAAGTGGATAACAGGTATAAGTCAGGGCCGTAATCCACAGCCAAACGCCTTGTTTCGGGTGTCTCGCCAATGAACCATGCACCGCGAGTAGACCACGGGCCTTGTGAGGAGCCATCGGGTGTAATTTCAGGGTCTTCACCTTGATAAACAATAACATCGCCACCGCGAGAGACAGCAACCATCATATCGTCTACGCCATCGCCACCATCGACCGTCCAGTTATACAGTAACTGTAAATTGCCGCCGTGAGGCATCTTTGAGCCAAAAGTGAACCGCTTTAATTCCCCCGTGACTGAAGCTACTGGTAGATACCATGCATCATCTTCATCTTCTAAAATAACCCAGATACGCTGCTTAAAAACCATGACATAAGCCACGTTATCTACAGGAAATGCAATTGCATCAGTCGGGGCCGTGCCACCTACAGGCAAATAAAACCAATCAGTGGGGCCAGTACCAGAAGGAGGCTGCGTCCAAGCGTCAAGGGCTTCTTCATATTGCCAAATACCGTTTAGACCGTCAGCATAAAACATATAGTGACCACGCAAACCATCACCGGCCGCATCGCCTGTAAATTCGCACCACACCCCATATCCAGCAGGACTTGAAGTTTGAGTAAATACCGCCTCCTGAGTTGGAGCATTAGTGTTAAATAATGTGGTATTCCAAATGCCTTCAGCCGTTACCGCAAAAAGACGATCATTAGACGCATCCTGAATGTTTGACTCAAAGGGGATAATAGTTCTAACGTCATTGTTTTCTGCCCGCGCAGGAATTTCAGAGCATCCAGTCGCCCACTGGCGGTAACCTTTACGTAATCGCATGCCGTACTCTGACGGCATTAAATTATAGCTATAAATGCAATCTTGTGGCGGCATCATCATTAGCGAATCAATAGCGTTTACGCCACCGACAGATGCTGGGAAAGTGTATGGCTGAACAGTAGGTTGAACCCCCGCCTGGGCGTACCTACCTAATGTCCTTTGGCGCGAGTAACTCACTAAAATCCACCATAGCCAGTGTCAGGCGTTGACCCATAAGAGCTAAGGTAAGGCATCCCACGACTGCTACGAGAAGCCGAAAGTATTGGAGCGCCCGTACTTTTTCCAATTCGACTTGCAAGCAAAGTATCAAATTCCATTGCCGCAGCAGACGCATCAAAGCCTTTAGCTTGTAAGAATTTAAGTTTTAAAAATTTTATTGATAGTAATGGGTCTAGGATACATATATCTGACCCTGCACCAATCGTATCGCGGTTAGGGGCAGAAGCACCTTGTTCTTGTAACCAGTTTCGACTGATGTACTCAAACGTCAACCTTAAACCATCAGGCGGTGGCTGGGGGTACAAGTCCAACTTGCCATCTACTTGCCTAAAAGATGCGTAAATTGTTTGACTGACCAAATTTCTACCCGCAAGGTATGTCCAGTCTTGAGCAGACAAAGGGCCACCAATGGCAACTCGATTTGTCCTGTCCCAACCAGTTTGGTCTATCATATAGTTGAAATCTTCAGGAAGATCGTATGCACCGCTATCAGTGTCTGCTGTAATAATTTCGTAAGACTTGACCAGCGATTGCCAATCATTTAACTCAGCTAATTCTTGCCCTGATGAGTTTAACAGCCCGACCATCTGGATATATGTTTCATCCGTGTCTGATACAGGGTCATTTGAAGGTAATAAGCCCGCCTCTACAGCCGCTCTATTAATAATGTCACTAACGGGTAGATAGCGGGCCATACTTTACTCCTCTGGTGTAGCCTCAATGATTTTCTCAACTATTGCTGCAACTTTCTTTTTTGCAGGGCGACCTCGTTTTTTTGGCGCAGGCTCTCCAGCCTCAAGAGCTTCAAGGCGCTCAAGCAATGAGGAGTTAATAGCCTTCTGTTCTGCCAACGCTTCAGCCGTTGCACCCAACTTGGCGTTATTAAGAAATTTAGCCGCTTTTTCTTTCAAAAAACCCAGGCCCATAATGCCCTGGCCGTTGGAGTCAGACACTGTAGCTAGTTGTTCAACCGTCAGGATGTTTAAGAACTCAAATTCCTTGCACTGAGAGGCGGTAACACCCGCCCATTCGCGCAATGGAGTACCTTCCAGTGATTCCTGGTCTTCCCGTGCCACAAAGCGGCGGTAATGCTCAGGAAATCGGTCTTTATCACGCTGGGTTGCAGGCGCAATCTTGACGCTATCCTTGTTACCAGGCTGCATAATCTGGATATAGGGAATGTCCTCAAAGATGGGTCGCCCCGCCTCTTTGGTCTTCAGTTGGTTCTGCTTGGGATGCGTAAAGAACTTCACCAGCAGGGTTTCATCCCCGTGGTTCCGTTGGCTATTCATCGCCATGTCAGTTGTGCCGTGAAGTGCCTCGTTTAACATAATTTTAGCCCTTTCTATTAGTTTTAGTATATTGCGGGGTGTGACAGATTTAGCTGCCACCCCCTTTTAACTCACCACATGTAAGCAGTGAAGTAAATCTTTGATGCCTTAAACAAATGAAAGCGCCATCCCATAATGAAACGCCTTTCACTTTAAGGATTACCCTAAAAAGATAAGCATTAAACAACGATAACTGCGCCCCAAACTAGGTCGCCAACTACCAGTGTTACGCCAGTTCCATTTATAGCTCCTGTAACAGAATCCATTTCACCCCCAGGTGCAGCGGCAGTATCAGCTACTACAAAGTTGGCAGTATCATTAATATCAGCGCCATCAGTAAAGGTGACTGGAAATACACCTACCTGAGCAGGAGTAGGGTAAGGAACACCAGCATAAGGAGGAGCCGCATCAACAATTCCACCTAAAGTCTGACTATCCTGCGGAGTACGTGCCGCTCCAGCTTGATCTAGCGTAGTCCAACCACTATAAATTGGGCCATTTGCAGCCAAATCAGCAGCAGTTTGATAAATACTACTTGTGTTTATTCCAACACCAGGGTTAGAGCCGCCTGCGCGGTTCATTCCTAAATAAGGGTCAGCATAAGTGCCATCGCCTGGAGCATCGGTAAAAGGAGTTCCAGTATATTCCGCATTACGTGCTGTAATAGCGGCTAAACTAGCTCCATTAGTCGGTTCATTAGTAGACATGTTGGTTCTCCCATTATGCCAAAAAGAGGGCGGTTAAACCCTAAAAGCCCACCCCTTAAATTATGAGAAGAGGCAGGCTGGGCTTACTTATTAAGCATTTAAGTCAAGGCGACCTTGGAACTGTGCGCCAGAACTAGTTAAGTTGCCTGCCCATGCAAGAATCTGCACTTCAGCATCTTGGTTAGTTGCATAGCGGCGGTTAGGCGACAAGGGAACCATGTTTCGCGCACTATGAGGGCGATAATGGATATAGTCACAGTTTAAGAAGAACGTAGTTCCCGCTGGACAAAATCCACCAATACCGCCATCAAGACAGACATCAGCGTCCATAAACTTAATACTGGGAAAGCCTAAGTTACCAACTTCAGGTGAAGTAAACCGCTGTTGCGCTTGCAGTGATTCTACATAAGTAGACCACGATACGTTGTCCATCATAATCAAATCAGGACGATCAGTACCACGAACCAACTGTACCCAAAGGTCATTCATTAGACCTTGAATAGTTGTAGGGTCAGCAGCAGCCGCATTAACCAGCTTAGATTGCCAAAACGTCCAGGTAGCGCGGTCAATACCGCCGTAAGTACCTGTGGTGGGGTCAAGAGGAACCGCAGCGTCCAGTCCGTCAATTTCCTTACCACCAGCGCCAGTACCGTCAGAATACAGTCCACCTGAAATCAAGTTGGCAAGAGTTGACTCTGCTACGGACAATCTTGCATCCAACAGGTCAATCATTTTCTCGCGTCCTGCGTTCTGGAGCATTTCTAGACCAGAAATTACAACAGGTACGGCAGCTTGCTTGATATTAAATTCAGCAGCACTAATTACATCACTCACACCAACAGGCAGAATGTCATAACCTGAGTACCAACCGCCGTTAGTGTTCTCAGCAAAGCTTAACTCTTGAAGAATCTTGGAACCACCAGAGAAGGTTTTAATTTTGCCCTTAGTAGACAATTTCATCAGGATGGCGTTATTTTTAGTCACGTTGTCAGCAATTTGCCGAGTACGAGACTCAATCGTGGTAGCGAGAATGTCGCTAATATTTGGGAAGGCCATTTGGCTATCTCCTAAGTTATGAATGAATAAAACACATCATCGCCTAACCGCTTGAGTGGTTGGGTTCTTGGAGATAACCGCTTGAATGGTTATCTTGTTACTAAATACTGCTTGACCCTTGCTTGAATAAGGGTCTTACAGTGAAATATACACCTACTAGCTACATGCGTCCAGCCGAATCCCATGCATCATTTAAGGCAGCAGCTACACTATTGGGTGCTGACGCTGCCATTGAGCCGCCTGATGTGCCATAGATGCTGCTTGCAGCCTGCCGTTTTTGTTGGACAGATTTTGAAGATTGGCGGGATTGCATTACTTTGGAAATCTGAGGATGAGCAGCACAAGCGGTGTTATACGCTTCTTGCATTGACATCTTTCGACCACGATTAGCAGCCATATCTAGCAAATCCGCCATATCTGACCGCACATCGTTATAAAACTCATTTTGTGAGCCAAATGTATTTACCTCATTGGCAACCTGACCTTGAGCCTGCTGCGCCATTTGTTGGTCACGCTGCTGATAAACACCAAGTTGTTGTTGAAGCGGCTGAAGGCGCTGGTTTAACATTTGTTCTATCTGTGACTGTTGTTGCACTTCTTGGGGGGGCGATTCACCCACCAGCATATTATCTAGCGTCTTAATATCAATGCCAAACTGTTTAATAATATTTGCAACTGCTTGCGCTTTTTGTGGGCCTGAACCCATTTGAAGCTGCGAAGCGGTTTGCAATAAAGCTGGCAAAGTTTCTCCTGGGCCACCGTTCATTGCAAATAACTGGGCATAAGGAGCAAGCGACCTATCCATTGCTTCAGCGCGTTTAGCGTTATGGCCGTATTTCTGGGCCATGCCCTCCATGCGCTGCTCATTTCGTGCAATATGGTCTTTGACGGCAGGCGGGACATTGGCCCACTCTTCTCTAGCTTCAGGACTAAGCCCTACGGGAGGCTTGTCGCTTTCTTCTGTGACCGAATCGATGCCCCCCGAAGCGTTCTCATTTCGGTGTAGCTCTTCTTCGTTCCCTGTCTGGTCAACTGAACTTGCGTCGCCGTCTCCAACTCCTGAACCTTGGGTGTTACTGGGTTGTTCATAGGATTCATGTACTGAACCCCCTTCTGATTCAATGCCATTATCTGTCTCCGCTGCGTCCCATGCTAAGGCAAGGTCTGCTGTTAATGAATCGGGTTCTGTTACTTCAACTTCGTCATGCTCAATCATTAGTTTAGCCCTTTAGTGATTACGGTCTGCTCGTGCAAACGCTTCGTATAATTCCTGCTTTCTCGCTAACGACTCTGCTGGGGTATACTCCCCTTTGAAGAATCGTTCTCGTTCTTGCTTCTTTCTTTCGAGAAATTCTGGATTAAATTCGCTGGTGTTGACGACATTGTGTTTTTTGTTGTGTTCACGCAATTGCTTTCTGTCACTAATAACAGTTCCATCAACAGGAGAAACAAAAGACTGTATGTCCCCGTGAATAGCAGCACTAGCATAAGCAGCTTTATCCCTTGGCTCGAATCTTGATGTTCCATCAGCATTTACCTTTTGAATCCACCTCACTCCCCTCGACTCCGTGCATTAGCGTAGATTTCGGTCATGTTATTGTTGTGACGTTCCTGTTCCAGCGCAATATCCATCTGGGCCTGTGTAGTCTCTACCGCAACCGAAGACTGAGTGCTTGCCTGTATTTCAGCCAAAGTAGCTTCAAGTTCTTTTGCTATCCCAAGCATTTTGTTCTGCTGTTGAGTTTGCTCAATAGTCAGATCACGCTGGGCATCTACTTGAATCTTTTGAATCTCACCACCAATCTTGGCTTGGAGCGCCTGCATATCAGCGGCACTCTTGGCTTGAATCTTAGCCAGTTCGCCTTGCTGCTTCTGCTGTGCGCCCTGCTGTTTCATCTGCTCAATCTGCAACTTGGTTTCTTCAGGTGACGGGCCTTTGTCCTCTCCTCCTGGTGGCATCTTCTTCGCCGCATCAATAGCAACATCCATTGTGCCTTCTAAATACTCAGCGCCTTTAAAGCCAGCCATTGCCCACTTCATTAATTCCAACATGATGGGTAAAGAGCCAGGAACAGCCTGCACTGCACCAGATGCTGATTGCACAAATTGTGCCATGCTCATTAAAAATTCAGTACGTTCAGACTTAATTTGAGCGTAATCAACCATCGCAATTGACTCTGGCCTGATATTTACACGCCACTTAATATCAGGGCTTTGCATCAACTCTAATGCCGCCGACACCTTGGGCTTATCTGCTTCAGGCAGGAACCCAGCATTAGACTGTTTCACAATAGTTTCTTTGGAGAAATGCTTTGAAATAACCTCTGCTTTCAAGGCTTCAAGGTCACTAGCAAATCGAGCAAATTCTTCTTGTAGCGCCTGAATGCCAATGCTACCCATTTTGGCTTTAATTGCTTGCGTACCACCAGAAGTATATTGGTCAGTAGCGCCTCCACGCATAATATCTGACATTCCCGTGATTTCGTACAATTGCTCAGTCTTGGCTTGCTGTACAGCCTGTAGCGTCTGAAGGACTCCAACTATTTCTTGTACTGGAAACCATTGAATAACTCCCTGAAGTCCTCCTTTTTCAGCAAACATAGCCCAGTTATCGACTGGAATGAGGTCATTTTCAACACCCTCTTTAAGCATTCGCCCAGCAGAATCGCCTGCTGCCTTGTCATAGACCCCGACTACCTTAATTGCGCGGGTAATAGTAGCAATACGACTTTGAAGCTCGTCAATTTCATTGTATAGGTCTTGAGCTAGAATAAAGTCGGCTTTTGGCACAAACATAGTAGTTGTTTGATTGGCGACCATTGGGCGAGGCATAGGCCAAAAACCATCAAGACCCAGTGGGTCATCACGCATATCCAGTATTGACTCAGCGCCTTGTGAATACCAAAATACTTGCTTGGTTTTTTTGTTCCAGATTTCCCAAATTTCAGCCTTTTGGATGTTATCTTTTTGGTCAGGGTCAGAGGAATCATCCCGATTGTTATTGCCTTCGGGGGTTTGATTTTTATACTCAAGATTACTAGCAACTTTTTCGCCAAATCGACTAGTTACTTCGTCTTTATCTAGCCAATTACGGAAACCCCACCACGGAATTTCTCTCCATGTGCGCCCCCAACCCCAACGGACATCTTGCCAATGAATATAATCAATAGGAGCGTCTTCATAATCAAGCACCTCCATATCTTCATATTCCATTGTCTGGGGGTTAAGGCTTGGTACATTTATGGTTGCCATGTCGTAGCGAACACGGGCAGTCCCCATCCCTGGCAACAACCTGTCTTGAAGAGCAGCTTTTAAAATTGTAGAGAGGTCTTCGCCGCTAGGCTCAACATCAGCTTGTAGAATGCGCTGATACATTAAACTAGCAACCCGTGCAACATCATCATCAGGGTCGGCGTGTTCTCTTGAGACATCAATCTGCGGCGTATTGCCGTACAACATTGCCATTGTGGTTGATATGTTTTTGTGAAATAGGTTTAGCTTGGACGGGCCTGTGCCGCCCAAATTTTCATCAAAAGAATTGCCTTGACGGTCATCTAGGTAACGCTTAACAACCTGTGTACCCTGCCTCATGTATTTGCGGGTACGCTTGTTTGCAGCATCCATTTCTTTTTGCCACATTTGATGATATTGGGCTGGCGATTTTTCGCTTTTAGGTTCGCCCATTTCTACGACATTTATAGATTCTTCTATTTCAAGCTGCATACCCGTGTCCTATTGTTTTTCTTTGTCAGTCACAATAACTACATACCTTGCGACATTGTTTTTGCAAGACGTTCACGCTCTTTTTCTTGTCGCCGCAGTTCTAGCTCCTCAATGCCAACATCTATAACACCGCCCACAATGTTACCGCCGCCTGGGCCTATGCCACTTTTGCGAAGCAATTTAGCCATAATTAACATTTTTTCTTTGTCATCCATAACTACATACCCATTGGAGGCATTGCGCCACCCATCTGACCACCTGGAGGCGGCATTCCAGGAGGAGGAGTTCCAGTAGGTGGGCCAACAGGCATCCCAGGCGCATTTTCAGGGCCACGCATCATTGCGGCCTGTAACTGCTGCATCTGCATTGGGTCTATTGTAGGCTGTGCTGGTTGAGCGCCAGGCATTGCCTCACCTTGCATCATTTCACCATTAGGCATCATGTGCATAGGCGGCTGCTGTGGCTGTGGATTGCCAGCCCCTTGGGGAGCTTGCGGCATTCCTTGAGCTTGAGGCGGCATACCGCCCATTTGAGGTGGCATTTGCTCGCTAGGTGGCATCATTTTATTTCTCCGTTAGTAGTTATTAGTTATCCCTAGCGCCTGCATTAATGCGCCAATTTGTTGAGAATTCTGGTTTGGCCTCTGATTATTAAATCGCGTAAAATCACGGCTTGAATCAAAACCATTGGGATCAACAAAAGGAGGTGTACCTGGGGTTTGTGTAGCATTCTCAGGAGGTGGTGGGGGTTCTGGATTACCTGCCCCGCCACCTGTATTCATAGCATCACTGGGGTCTTGCAAAATTATAGAAGAATAATCTCCTTCAAATTCGCCTTGTGGGTCATAGCCGCCATAACCGCCATTTTTATAATCACCATAGCCGCCGTTTGTGTTAGGTGAGCGCCGCGACTCTAGATCGCGTTGGTAGTTGGGGTTTGCAAGGTCACCCCATGTTGGTTTAGCGCCTCCTGTGCCACCTTCCATGTTATTAATAGCTGGCCCCATACCCATAGACATTTGGGGTGGCCTGCGTGGCGCGCCTTTAAGGTTACCCATATATTGGCCTGCTTGAATCGGATTACCCGCCCCACCGCCTATATTTGCGTTACCTGCAAACGCTGTGCTGTCATAGAGATTACCGCCAGACTGCGGTGTATAGTCAGCGACATTATAATCAGGTATTGATGTTGCATTGCCTGCACCTGGCCCTGTCATAAACCCTGCTTGTTGCCCGCCAAATTGCGCGGGTTGACCTTGTGATTTTCCGCCCATCAGTAATTCTCCGTTATTTTTTACAGCATACGCGCATTATTTAGGTATTTCATTATATCCTCAGTACACTTTTTCGCCAATTATCGTCTTCACGGGCCGAATAAAGGTCATTTAGACAATATTCTGGTGTTTTTAAGAGTGGTAGTTCTGTTTCTTTTCTTACTTCCAGCGCAAGTGAGTCATCAGTAACCAAACTAAAATATCTGAAACTATCTGCTCCATTAGATGCCCAATCATGTAAAGGTGTGTTGCTAAACTGCTGCACTTTCTCGTTATAGTTCCTGCGATATGCCCTTAACGCTTCAATCCCCCCGTGACATCGCTCCCTATCGAAGCGACATGTGGGGAGCATAAGTCTTGCAGCATCAATTCCATGCTGCACGGCGAGTTTCGGGACGGGCTTGCAAGGAAGTCCTCTATCAAGCATTTGTTCGATGGTGCTTCTTCCTGTTTGGAAGGATTTTGCTTTTGCATCGTGCGGGAGCCAAATATCGGCGTATTCATATCCTTTCCCCTCCAACATCTGGAAATAGTGTTCAAGCGGTTGCGAATCCGCCTCATAGTAGTCAATCATTATTGGGCCATGCTCATCAACCTGCCAAAACCAGAAGGCGGTTGAGTCGGTAAAGCCCAAATCGGCTGAACAATGCACAAGCTCATCAGGATTATGGGGGTAATGTCCCATTTTCTCATCTTGCTCAAGCGCGTTAATCAAATCTGAGTAATACGTCCCCATAACAGCGGCATTAGGATTACACTCAATTTCTTGCTCGTATTGGGCCTCAGTAAGCTGACTTCTCAATTCCCGCAGGTCTTCATCGCGCAGTATTCCAGATTCGGAACCTTT
>TARA_R110000787_G_scaffold71771_3_pt1 | contig 19157 bp, 21 predicted proteins | sample TARA_R110000787 | Tara Oceans TARA_R110000787 (sample SAMEA4397920) | marine metagenome | biome: Polar Biome; feature: [DCM] deep chlorophyll maximum layer (ENVO:01000326); material: water (ENVO:00002006), including particulate matter (ENVO:01000060) such as... | depth 35 m
TGACGATAGAATAAACATCATCACTCCTAAAAATCAGGAAGAAAGAGGTTGTCAATTATCAATACAAGTTAAAAGTGCCGATAAAGAATTACATACACAACTTACAAAGAGTGGCGTAATAAGTGACTGGAGAGAGCCCGATGTTATTCGAATAGCTCCTGCCCCACTTTACAATAGTTATCAAGATGTGTTTGAGTTTGTTCAACGATTAAAAAAAGTTTTAAATTAATGAAACGAGCATATTAATTTTTTTTTTACTTAAGGAAATCCAAGATTCACGAACTCAAATAAAAATATTGTGAGTAAATGATTATTAGCAAATAGCATTTGACCATTAAAAAACAACAAACATAGACACATGAAAACCAAAAAAGAAAATATATTAATAATTGGAGCAGGACTATGTGGTAGTTTATTAGCGTTACGTTTAGGACAAAGAGGCTATAAGGTGACATTAGTTGAAAAACGTCCAGATTTACGTAAAGTAGAGCAAGATGCCGGACGGTCTATTAATTTAGCTCTTTCAGATCGAGGAATGGAAGCTATAAAAATGGTAGGCCTACAAGATGAAGTAAAAGAACTATGCTTACCTATGTTAGGGCGTATGATTCATGATACTAAAGGCAATAAATTTATGAGTCTTTATAGTGGTCAAGAAGAAAAATACATTAATTCTATATCGCGTCCTGGACTAAATATGATGTTGCTTGATACGGCTGAAAAATTGCCGAATGTAACATTACTTTTCAACCAAAGTTGTGAATCTATAGATTTTGAAAACACAACTGCTGTTTTTAAAGATTATATAACTAAAGAAGAAATCACCTATAACACAGATCTTATTTTTGGTACTGATGGAGCAGGTTCTGTCGTGAGAAACAATATGTATGTCAACAAAAAACTTCGATTAAGCTTTTCAATAGATTGGCTGAGTCATAGTTATAAAGAATTAACGATTCCTGCAGCAGAAAACGGAGGGTTTAGGACAGAACACAATGCATTACATATATGGCCAAGAGGTGAAAATATGTTAATCTCATTACCTAATCTTGATGGTAGTTTTACAGTTACTTTATTTTTAGCACACGAAACTGGAAATGATAATTTTGAAAAATTAAATACTCCAGAAAAAGTTTCTGAATATTTTGAAAGAGAATTTCCAGATGCAAAAGCGTTAATGCCAAATTTAATAAACGAATTTTTTGAAAACCCAACAGGTAAACTTGGTACAGTTAAATGTTACCCTTGGAACACCTATGGAAAAACATTAATTATGGGAGATGCAGCTCATGCAATTGTACCTTTTTATGGCCAAGGAATGAATGCTTCTTTTGAGGATGTTGTTGTTTTAGATAAATATATTGAAAAGTACGAAGGAGATTGGGATACCACTTTTTCTGAATTTCAAAAAGAAAGAAAAATTGATGCAGATGCTATTGCTGATCTTGCTATCGATAACTTTTATGAAATGAAAGAACACACTGCCAACCCTTTATTTCAGGAAAAAAGAAAATTAGAAGTAGCTTTTGAAGATCATTATCCAGGAAAATACAATTCTAAATATTCCTTAGTAACTTTTAATGCAGACATTCCTTATTCCGAAGCTATGAAAAGAGGAAGAGCACAAGACAAAGCAATCTTAAACTTATTAGACGATGGTAAATTAACGGATACCATGGATTTAGATGAAAAACTTACCTTGGTCTTAAATGAAACAAAAAATATTTTACATGATGATGATGTTGTAAAAAACATGTAATAGAATGATGACTTAGTTGATTTTGAAACAAAAAGAGTTCTAAAATCAACTATAGATAAAAATAAAAGTTTAATTAATAAGCTTCCTGCCTACGTAGGAAAAGTTATGGAAAACAAAGCAGTAGAAGGAAAAGTTACTCCAAGAGGAGCCTATCCACATGTTAAAAGAGCAGGTGATTTTATATTTGTATCTGGAACTAGTTCACGAAGACCAGACAATACCATTGCAGGAGTCGATATTATTGATGAAATGGGAACTAAACATTTAAATGTTGAAGTCCAAACACGCGAGGTGCTTAACAATATTGATGCGAATCTAAAAAAAATTGGGGCTTCATTAAAAGATGTAGTAGATGTCTCTACTTTTTTAGTAAACATGAATGATTTTGCAGGCTATAATAAAGCCTATGCAGAATTCTTTGATAAAGAAACGGGTCCAACAAGAACAACAGTAGCTGTTCATCAATTACCACATTCAGATTTAGTGGTAGAAATTAAAGTAATGGCCTATAAACCATTATAATACTTATGGATATGAAAAAAATACTAAACTATATTGATGGATCATACTGCGAACCATTCTCACAAGATTGGTTAGATAATTACAATCCTTCAAAAGGAGAGGTATATTCAAAAATTGCATCTTCTTCTTCAATAGATGTAGATAAAGCATATCTAGCTGCAAAAAAAGCATTCCCATCGTGGTCAAATACGACTATTGATGAGCGTAGTGCAATTCTTTTAAAAATAGCGAACCTTATAGAAGAAAACTTAGATATGCTAGCAGAAGCTGAAGCATTAGACAATGGGAAACCGTTAAGCTTGGCAAAAGCTGTTGATATTCCAAGAGCGTCTAGTAATTTTAGATTTTTCGCACATGCCATCACACAATTTGCTAGTGAAGCCCATGAAAGTGTTGGATTAAATACCATGAATTTTACTTTAAGACAACCTATTGGTGTTGTGGGATGTATATCTCCTTGGAATTTACCTTTGTATTTATTTACTTGGAAAATTGCTCCAGCCTTAGCCGCAGGAAATACTGTTGTTGCAAAACCTAGTGAAGTAACTCCTATGACAGCATTTTTGTTGGGAGAAATTTGTACTCAAGCTGGGTTACCAAATGGAGTTTTAAATATAGTTCACGGCACCGGCCCTTCTGCAGGTCAAGCCATTGTTGAACACCCAAACATTAAAGCAATTTCATTTACAGGAGGAACTAAAACTGGTGAATCAATTGCAAGGACTGCTGCACCTATGTTTAAAAAATTGTCTTTAGAATTAGGTGGTAAAAATCCAAACATCATTTTTGCAGATTGTAATTATGAGAAAATGCTTTCAGTTACTGTCAAATCATCTTTTGCAAATCAAGGGCAAATTTGTTTATGTGGAAGTAGAATTTTTGTAGAAAAATCAATCTATTCAAAATTTAAAGAAGATTTTGTTTCCAAAGTAAAAGAACTAAAAGTAGGAGATCCATTTGATCCTTCTACCAATATTGGTGCTTTAGTATCAAAACCTCATCTTGACAAAGTAATGTCTTATATTGATTTAGCTAAAGAAGAAGGAGGAAAAGTATTATGTGGTGGAAATAAAGTAACGGTAAATGGTTCTGAAAATGGATATTACCTAGAACCGACAATTATCGAAATAACAGATAATAATTGTCGTGTAAATCAAGAAGAAATTTTTGGCCCCGTAGTAACTATTATGCCTTTTGAAACTGAAGAAGAAGTTTTAGAAATGGCAAATAGTGTTAAATACGGACTTTCAGCAACCTTATGGACTACTAATTTAGATAGAACCATGAGAATGTCTAAACAAATAGAATCTGGAATAGTTTGGGTAAACACTTGGCTTAACAGAGATTTAAGAACTCCTTTTGGTGGAGTTAAAAACAGTGGTGTAGGCCGTGAAGGAGGTTTTGAAGCTTTAAAATTCTTTACGGAATCTAAAAACATTTGTATTAAATATGATAATTAATTATTGAAAATAAACTTATGAATCTTAATCTAAAAAATAAAAATGCATTAATCTGTGGTAGTACTGCTGGTATTGGAAAAGCCTCTGCAATGGAGCTAGCTGATCTTGGAGTAAACATAACATTGATTGCTCGTAATGAAGATAAACTAAAGCAAGTATTATCTGAATTACCAACTAATCAAGGTCAAAACCACAATTATATGGTAGCAGATTTTAGTGATCCAAATTCATTAAAAGAAACACTATCAAATAACATTTCTAGGAATTATCATATTCTTTTAAATAACACAGGTGGACCAAAAGGAGGACCTATTCTTAATGCTGAGCTTTCAGAATTTACTAATACTTTTTCACAACATTTACTTTGCAACCATTTATTAGTTCAAGCGGTTGTTTCTGGAATGAAAGAAAACGGCTATGGTAGAATTATTAATATCATTTCTACTTCAGTAAAACAACCTATTGAAGGCCTAGGAGTTAGTAATACCATTCGTGGAGCTGTTGCAAATTGGAGTAAAACTTTAGCTGCAGAGCTCGGACCATTTGGCATTACAGTTAACAATGTATTGCCTGGAGCTACAGCAACAGAGCGTTTGGACCAGATTATGGTAAACGTTGGTAAAAAGATTGGAAAATCTCCTGAAGAAGCTAGTGAAGTAATGAGAAGTGTTGTTCCAGCCAAACGGTTTGCACAACCTGAAGAAATAGCATATGCAGTAGTATTTTTGGCAAGTGAAGCAGCCGGGTATATCAATGGTATTAATTTACCTGTTGATGGTGGAAGGACTAAAAGTTTGTAAAAAATTACTTTTATAGGGAGCTCATATAACAAACACTAAAAGATACCGGATCAAGTCCGGCAATTAATATGAAACGAAAATTAAGAATCAACGGCCATTCACACCTTCTTCCTTATCCAGAAGAAATTCCTCAGTTTATGCAAGACAATGGGATCTTTTGGGTTGATAAGGATCGTAATTTTATGCTTCAAAAAAATTGGAAACGACCTGTAACAGACTCTAGTTTCTTTTTAGATGAAAAGCTAGAATGGATGGAGAAATTTAAAATTGATCATGCAGTCGTCTTAAATCTATCTCAACTTTACGGAAATGGTTTGCGATTAGAAGAAATGAAACAAGCGCTTCGTTTTCAAAACGATTTTAATGCCAAAGTTCAACATGATCATCCTTCAAAATTTACTTGTGGGTTTGTAGTGCATCCTGGATACGGAAGAGGTGCCTTGTGGGAAATAGAACGTTGTGTAGAGGAGTTAGGTTTAAATTTACTTTGCCTACCAACCCATTATATGGATACGATAGGTACATGGCGTTGTATTTTTGATGAAGAAAATGAACCTATTTTTGAATTGGCCAATAAATACAATCTTGCTTTAGAAATTCATCCTTATGATGGTGAAAAGTTTATAAAATTAGAAAATACTGCTTGGCGTTTTCATTTAATATGGATGTTAGCGCAATGTGCCGATGCTTACCACTTTTTTACATTAAATGGATATGCAGATAAATTTCCAAATATGAGAACGTGTTTTGCTCATGGAGGTCAATTGGCTCAAATGAACTTAGGAAGACGTATTCAAGGCTTTGATGGAAGACCCGATTTATTTGAAGGCAAAGTACATCCAAGAAAATCTGTTGGTCATAAAAATATCTTCTTCGACACCTTAGTTCACGATACAGGTTCTTTACAATTAATAGTGAAAAATCAAACATCAAAGCAAATAGTTATGGGATTAGATGATCCTTATCCTTTAGGTGAAATGGAAAGTGTAAATCAATCCTCATATCCAGGAAAAATTTTGGATCTAGCACAAGAACAAAAAATATTAACCACAGAAGAATGTGATGCTATTTGGGATGATAATGTGCTGCAATGGTTATTTGGAGATAACGAAAAAAAGAAACAGGATTTAATAAATAAAATATTAAGTTAATTTAATGTATTTTATACCTAATAAACTTGATGATTATGTAGTTGCTCATTCTCAAGAAGAACCTGAAATACTGCAACAACTAAGTCGCGAAACTTGGCAAAAAGTATTAGCACCTAGAATGTTAAGTGGCCATTTTCAAGGAAGGGTTTTAAGTATGGTTTCTAAATTAATCAATCCTAAGAATATTCTTGAAATAGGAACTTACACAGGATATTCTGCTTTATGTTTAGCTGAAGGAATGCAGTCAAAAGGACAGCTGCATACTATTGATACTAATGAAGAATTGTATGATTTGCAACGAAAGTATTTTGACAAATCTAATTATGGAACTCAAATTATTCAACACATTGGTAATGCTTTAGATATAATACCTTCTTTAAAAGAAACTTTTGATTTAGTTTTTATAGATGCAGACAAGCAAAATTATCCTAATTATTTAGATATTATCTTGCCAAAACTTAAAACTGGATCCGTCATATTAAGTGATAATGTATTATGGACAGGAAAAGTAATAGAACCACTGTTGAAAGGAGATAAAGATACAGAAGCTCTTATAAAATACAATAAAATGGTAAATAACCATCCTCAATTAGAAACAGTTTTGTTACCTATTCGTGATGGCTTAACAATATCAAGAGTAAAATAATTAGAATTTTCTTTTTATAGGACCGGTAATATCATCTACCGTATCCTTCACATTTTTTATTTCAGAAGATATATTTTTAGTGAAATTGCTCTTAATATCATCCGTTAATTTCTCAGGTGATTCTAAATCAATTCCTTCTTTTTTAGCGCTTTTATTAATTTCACTTTTAATATCGTTAGTTGCATCTTTTATTTGGCGCATACCTTTTCCTAACCCTCTAGCAATTTCAGGAACTTTATCTGCACCAAAAACCATTACCACAATAAAAACGATAAAAAATATCTCTGCTCCGCTTATAAATAAAGGAAATGTAATCATAGCGCAAATATAATGATTTTGTAACTCCGCAATACAAATCAAATAAAAAAGGTTCAATTTTTGTATTATATAAAAATCCTATATTTGTATATCATCTAAATTAAAATTCTATGAAAACTAAATTTATCAGCTCAATTATCCTTTTTACTTTATCTATTGTACTATTTTCTTTTTCTGAAAACAATAAAGTAAACTACCAAAACTCAACCGTTATCGAGCTTGTTGATATACCCGAAAACGTAAAAACCATTTTAGATAATAAATGTATGGGATGTCATAGTAATGATGCAAAAGGAGGAAAAAGTAAAATGAAAATGAATTTTGATAAAATTAGTGATGGCAGTTATTCTAATGGTAAATTAGCAAGTAAATTTGGGAAAATCGTGAAAGTTTTAGGTAAAAATAAAATGCCTCCAAAAAAATTATTAGCAAAATATCCTGATAAAGAATTAACTCCAGAAGAATCTATAATTTTAATGGATTGGGCTACAGAACAAAAATTAGTTTTAAACAAAGAATAATCAAATTAAATTTTTTTTGAACATCAAGAAAAAAATAATAGCATTTCTAATTGCACTGTTTATTGGAATACAACTATATCCCGTTGATAAACCTGAAGTAATAGTTGACAATCCAAACGATTTAATTACAACTACAACCGTACCCAAAAACATAGCTTCAAAGTTAAAAGCAGCTTGTTACGATTGTCACTCAAATGAATCTAATTTTCGTTGGTATGCAACGATTGCTCCATCAAAATGGTTGGTGTATAAAGATATTAACCAAGCACGTGAAGAGTTAAATTTTTCTAATTGGAATACTTATAATAAGGAGGATAAGGCTGAATTACTAGATGATATTTCTACAGTTTTATATGATAACGAAATGCCTTTAAAAAATTACACTGCATTGCATTCTGAAGCAAAACTAACTGAAGAAGATAAAGAAGCAATTATCAATTGGACAGATCAATTATTAGATTCTCTCTACGAATAATTCTTCAAGAAAAAATTAAGTATCTTCAAATTAAAAGCCACTAATTAAATATTAATTAGTGGCTTTATATTAATGTTGATTTGCATCAACTAAAGTTTATATTATCCTTTTACTTTCTTTTCTTTAAAAGAATCAAATTCACCTAATTTTTTACGTTTTGGCCACGTATTATTAGAAGTATCTACATCTGCTGTTTCTTCATCTGGATCTACTACAATTTTAGTAATCTCTTTATCTGAGGCAATTACTTTACCAACAGATTTATCACTTGTTTTCCAAATTTGCACAGGGTAGGTTACTCTTTCAGTAGTTCCATCACTATACGTGTATTCAGCAATTATTGGCATTGGCAATCCACCTGGTTTCTCAAAAGTTACTTCATAGAAAAATGTAGGCTTTTTAAGTTTTGCTATTTCTTCAGGGCTTAAATTATCCATGATGTATTCTTGTAATGTAGAGACATCATCTAAAGTAGAAGTACGCATACTCTCTTCAAAATCTTCACTACCTTCTTCTACTAAATAAACCAATGGAGGAAGATCACTTTCTTTCATTCCTCTAGCTTCCATCATTTCTTTAACTTCTTTATTCATTTTTGAAGTAACATAATATTTCTTAACTTCTCCTACTCCAATATCTACTACATTAGTGGTATAAAACCATCCTCTCCAAAACCAATCTAAATCCATTGCTGAAGCATCTTCCATTGTACGGAAGAAATCTTCTGGTGAAGGATGTTTAAACATCCATCTTTTAGCATACGTTTTAAATGAATAATCAAATAATTCTCTCCCCATTACGGTCTCTCTTAATATATTTAATCCCGTTCCTGGTTTAGAATAACCATTTGCACCAAAATTATATGTATTTAATCCTTTTGTCATAATTGGAGCAATCGAACTTTGATCTCCAGACATATAACCTACAATGTTTTTTGCAGGCCCTCTTCTTGAAGGGTATTTTTTATTAGGAGCTATTGCTTCAGGGTATTTTTCACCAAAATCTTGCTCTGCAACATATTGCACAAACGTATTAATTCCTTCATCCATCCAAGTCCATTGACGCTCATCACTATTTACAATCATAGGAAAATAATTATGTCCTACTTCGTGAATTACAACACCAAACATACCATATTTTGTACGTTCGCTATACGTACCATCTTCATCTGGACGCCCATAATTCCAACATATCATTGGATATTCCATTCCTTGATTTTTAGCGTGTACTGAAATTGCTTTAGGATAAGGATAATCAAATGTCATTCTTGAATATGACTTTAAAGTACTTGCAACTACTTTAGTTGACCATTCTTCCCATAAAGGATTTCCTTCTTTAGGATACATTGAAACCGCCATCACTTCTCTTTCTCCAACTTTTACAGCCATCATGTCCCATATAAATCTTCTTGAAGAAGCAAATGCATAGTCACGGACATTTTTTGCTTTAAATTTCCAGGTTTTTTTATTGGTATCAAAGCTTGCTGAAGCAACATCTGCTTCATCTTGAGTTACAATAACAACTGGCTCGTCATACGACTTTTTAGCTTTATCATAACGGTTCATCATTTCTTTACTAAAAATATCTTTTCTATTTTGAAGCGCTCCAGTTCCATCTAAAATATGATCTGCAGGTACCGTAATATTTACTTCATAATCTCCAAATACTAAAGCAAATTCATCTCTTCCCCAAAACTGACTATTTTGCCATCCTTCAACATCACTATATACTGCCATTCTTGGAAAAAACTGAGCAATTACATAGGCACGATTTCCATCTTCAAATTCTTCATAACCACTTCGTCCACGTCCATTTACGTGATTATTAATATTGTACCACCAACGAATAGAGAAAACAAATTTATCTCCTTTATCCATGCTTTTTGGCAATTCAACACGCATCATCGTACGGTTGATCATATAATCTAAATCATTTCCACTATTATCCTTAACAGATTGTATGTTAAATCCACCATCAAATCCTTCACCCATATATTGGTTTACAAAGTTTCCGGCCATATCTGCTGGAGCTGCACCACTAGATTGTATTAAAGGAGTTTTAGAATCTTTAGCACGCATATTTTGATCTAATTGCACCCATATATAATCCAAAACATCTGGAGAATTGTTGGTATAAGTAATCGTTTCATAACCCGTAAGCTTCTTGTTCTTGTCATCAAGCTCTATATCCATAACATAATCTGCTTGTTGCTGGTAATAAGCTGGCCCTGGGGCTCCACTTGCAGATCGGTACTGATTAGGAGTTGAAAACTCTTCATATAATTGTTTAAAAGGATTGTTATTATAATGCCCTGGCACACGTTCTTCCTTTGTTTCTTCTTCTTCTTGGGAGTAACTAAATCCAGTTGCTAGTAATAAAACAACTAATGTTAAAAGTTTAAATAGTTTCATATTTGAATGATTGTTTGTTTTTATGGGTTTAAAAATAGTTTTTCTTAGGGATATTAAGGTTTGTTTAATTAAAATTTAACAGTCCATTAGGATGATCTTTATCTAAAATCATATTTTTCTTAGATTCTGGTGTAATCATATGAATAATATTTTGTTGTTCTGGAAACTTATCAAAAAGGGTTTTATTTTCAATTTCAATAGATTTTAATTCTGAAATATTTTCAATTTCAAAATACATATTCACAATATCAATATCATATTCTTTTCCAATATAACTAAGCTCAACAGGTTTATTATTTACGATTATTTTAAGCTTTTGAGTGACATATTTTTTTAAATAATTGATATCAGCCTCTGTTTCTTTTTTAGGATTTAAAACTAATAAAGGATTATATCTTTCTTGAAGTACTTGTTCCATGTCTTCAACAAATATTTTTGAAATAATTTGAATGGTTTGTTTTTCTGGCACATATTCTACGCTTGTAGTACTTACATAAAACTTATGAGAGACTGTGCTTATCAACAATGGAACTAAAAGCAATACAAGGGTAATTTTAAAAAATTTCATATTCATAAGACTCTTTATATAAAAATATTTACACTATTCTTTTTCTATTAATTCTATTCTTGAAACATATAACTTAGATTTTTGATTAAATATTTCCAAGACTCCTGAAAAATTCTGTCTATTAAAATCTGAATTCAATGTTGTGGTTTCAATGCAGAATAAAAGAAAATCATACAATCTATTAGTAGGAATACTATAAGCGTCCTCAAAAAAATTAAAACCGTAATAATCTATAACATTTACAACTGTTGTGTTTTCATTAGTCCACTTTCGCTTAATTTTTAATTTTTTATAATAACCCCCAATATGTTTGTATAAAGCTTCTACATCTACTCTTAAAGGAAATGCTGCAGCTGCAAGAGGCACTATTTTTTCTTGAGGTATACCTTTAAAACCAGGTATTCCGACATCATCGAAATTAAAAGTTTCTTCTACTTTTATATTTTTTAAATCTGTAGAGAGATTTCCTGTTAATGCATTTCCGATCATTACCTCATCTAATTCATTAACTAGTTCGTTTAATTTAATATTGATTGATTTTTCATTATAAATTTTATCGGTAATTAACAATTCTTTAATTTCATATTTTACAGAAGAAAATACAATTGTATCTAGTAATTGCACTCTAATAGCGAATTCACCAAATTCATTAGTAACTGTATTATATTTTGAAGTTTTATTTAATATATGGATTCCTTCAACATCAAAATCATTTGTAATCTTACCGTGTAAACTTATCTGTTGACTATTTGCTATATTAAATACCAGAAGACATAAAATAAGTAACAAACTGCTACTTTTCATTACTCTGTTTCAGATAAGCTATACTTTGTTTATCTAAATATTGGATAAGAAGCAGTTCATTTTCAGGTAATAACAATTTTTTATCAATTCCATTATCTTCAACAAAATAAACGAACTCATTAACTTTATCTTCAGGTATATTAAAGGTTTTTGATATATAGTTGATTCCAAATCTCTTTTGAACCGCATTGGTAATCATATCAACTTCTGAAATCTGTTCCTTTTTAGTAGATTTTTTATTTTTATTTTTTGGAAGAAAAGCACTCACCAATAAAGCTCCTAAGCCAATTAAATCTCCTCCATATTGCTCCTGTCCATTATGATAAGCTTCTTCTGCTTTATTTCCTTTTACTGCAGTTTGAGCATCTGCAGAAAATTCATATTTAAATTCAACAGTTTCGTAGGAGGTATCATATTTATTTGAAACACTAGAAACATTAATTCGTTTTACATCGGCTACAATATTTCCCGAAAGATCATACGGCCTTATTAAAACTTCATCTAATTGATTGATAACAGGATTTAAAGCAATATACATTGCTTTTGTATCTATAATACCTTTATCAATAATAACTGTAAAATTTTGAAATTGCATAGCAGAAATAAAAACTCGATCATTTTCTGCAACTTTTAATTTAAATTCTCCAGTGACAGAAGTAACGGTTCCTTTTTGAGATGATTTATTATAAATATTAATACCTTCTACATCGTCACCTTTAGAAGCTGTTATTTTTCCTGAAATCGTGATGCGATCAATCTCTTGCGAAAAAGCGGAAATTGAAACAATTAATAATAAAAAAAGAAGTAGTTGTTTATTCATTTTTCAAAGTTAAATAATCATTTCTTATAAAAGTCTTAAAGTTTATCTTATGGTTTGTTAAATTTACGTTTTAATTCTTATTTATGAAAAATTTAATTGTGGCAAGTACTTCAACTATTCATGGAGGAACCTATTTGTCTTATTTATTACCTGAAATAGCTCAACTCTTTTCTGAAACTGAAGAAATCCTATTTATACCTTATGCAAGACCGGGTGGAATTTCACATGATAAATACACAGAAATCGCTCAAGAGGCCTTCTCAAAAATTGGAAAAACAGTTATTGGTATCCATACTTTAGAAAATTCTGTTGAGGCAATTAAAAATGCAAAAGGTATTTTTATTGGTGGAGGAAATACTTTTGTATTGGTTTCACAACTATATAAAAACAATATCTTGAAGGTATTGCGAGAAGCTATATTTAATGGCCTTCCTTACCTTGGAACAAGTGCCGGAAGTAATATTTGCGGAATTACAATAAATACCACCAACGATATGCCAATACTATATCCACCATCATTTAAAGCGCTAGGTGTTATTCCTTTTAATATAAACCCTCATTATTTAGACCCTGATTCCACAAGTAAACATATGGGTGAAACTAGAGAAACAAGAATTAATGAATTTCACACACAAAGTACCATTCCTGTAATAGGTATAAGAGAAGGTAGCTGGTTGCAAGTAAAAGATGATACTATTCTTTTAAAAGGAACTCATTCTGCTCGAATTTTTGAACAAAACAAAAGCCCTTATGAAATTGAAACAGAAACTATTTTAAAATTCTAATAATCTATTTAATAACAATCATTTTTAAAATGTTCTAATTTTTATTTACAATTAATTTACAATAATATGAATCGAAACCACTTTTTGAAAACTACTCTTTTAAGTGGATTAGCACTTACATACCTTCCTTTAAATTCTTTCAATTTAATTCAGGAGAAGTTTACCAAAAATCAATTAATTGGAAAAGTAAACCCAGATATAGCAGGTGATAGTTATACTTCAAAAATGCATAAAGAAGCTAAGGTAGCTTTTGAAGAAATGAAAGTTGCTGCCTTAAAAGATGGAATTAATATTGAAGTTGTTTCTGCTTATCGAGACTTTCAAAAACAAAAAAGTATTTTCGAAAATAAATATAAAAGATTCACAAAGGAAGGACTTACACCTATTGAAGCTGTTGAGAGAATTATTAAATATTCCACTATTCCTGGAACTTCAAGACATCATTGGGGCACTGATATTGATATTATTGATGCCAATTACCCAAAACCTAAAAGTGTTTTAGAAGAAGAAAACTATTATGGCAATGGTCCTTATTGTAAACTTAAGGAATGGATGAATGAACATTCCGAATCTTATGGTTTTTATGAAGTATATACCAAAAACCCAAACCGAAAAGGATTTGAATATGAGCCTTGGCATTTTAGTTATGCGCCAGTATCAATACCAATGCTTAAAGCGTATCAAAAATTAGATATAAAAAGTATTCTTAAAGAAGAAAATGTACTGGGAAATGCAAATTTTTCAAAAGAATTTATAAATAAATATAAAACTGAAAATATTTTGGATATCAACCCCAAATTACTTTAATTAAAAATTATGAGAAGGGAAAGTGGAACGTTTACATTTCAAAAATAGAATCGAAAAAATAAATATCAAGGCCAAGAAAATTAATTTCTAAATAATAAATTTCTATTTCAGAAACGATACCTCCACATTTATTGTTTCTATCTTTGCTTTTTAATTAAGTTATGAATAAAAAAGTGCTTTTACTAATACTGGATGGTTGGGGTATTACTCAAGACCCTAAAGTTTCTGCCATAGCGCAGGCAAAAACACCCTATATAGACTCACTTTATAAAAAATATTCCAACGCCCAAATTCGAACCGATGGCTTGAATGTAGGCCTACCTGAAGGTCAAATGGGAAACAGTGAAGTTGGACATATGAATTTAGGTGCTGGTCGTATTGTATATCAAGATTTGGTTAAAGTTAATTTGGCCATTAAAAACAATACTCTAAAAAAAGAACCCGTATTACAACAAGCGTTTAATTATGCTAAAAAGTATGATAAAAAAGTTCATTTTTTAGGCCTACTATCTAATGGCGGAGTACATTCACATATAGATCATTTAAAAGGATTAGTTAGTGCAGCAAATGAAGAAGGACTTGAAAAAGTTTTTATTCATGCCTTTACAGATGGACGTGATGTTGATCCTCATTCTGGTGCAGGATTTGTAAATGAACTACAGGATCACCTAGATAAAACCACCGGTAAAATTGCTTCTGTAATTGGTAGGTATTACGCAATGGACCGGGATAAACGTTGGGAAAGAGTTAAGAAATCTTATGATTTACTGCTTTCTGGTATCGGTGAAAAATCAACAAATGCAGAAGAGAGTATTAAAAAAAGTTATGCGGAAGGAATTACAGACGAATTTATAAATCCAATTGTAATTACCGAAAACGATCAACCCATAGGAACTATTGAAAAGGACGATGTTGTCATTTTCTTTAATTTTAGAACGGATAGAGGAAGGCAATTAACACAAGCATTAACTCAAGAATCTTTTAAGGATTTTAATTTGAATCCTATCCCACTTTACTTTGTAACACTTACCAATTACGATCATACCTTCAATAATATTAAAGTAATTTATAATAAAGAGGACCTAAAAGATACGCTTGGTGAAGTATTAGAAAAAAATAATAAAAAGCAAATTCGGATAGCTGAAACTGAAAAATATCCTCACGTCACTTTTTTCTTTTCTGGCGGAAGAGAATTGCCATTTAAAGGTGAAAGTCGAATACTTTGTCCTTCACCTAAAGTAGCTACTTATGACCTTCAACCAGAAATGAGCGCTTATCAAGTCCGGGATAAAATTCTACCTGAAATTAATTCTCAATCGGCAGATTTTATTTGTTTAAATTTTGCGAATACAGATATGGTTGGACATACCGGTATTATGGAAGCAGCAATAAAAGCCTGTGAAACTATTGATTCTTGTACTAAAAGTGTTGTTGAAGCTGCTTTAAAAAATGGATATACTACGATTTTATTAGCAGATCACGGGAATTGTGAAATGATGATGAACCCCGATGGCTCACCAAATACCGCGCATACTACCAACCCAGTTCCTGTTATACTAATTGACGAAAATAATAGTTCAATAAATAACGGTATTTTAGGTGATATTGCTCCAACTATTCTTGATTTAATGGGAATAGAAAAGCCAGAAATAATGACACAAACTTCAATTTTAAAAAAATAATTATGAAAAACTTAAGCTATTTACTTCTTGCCTTTTTGATCATTTCTTGTAAACAATCTTCTGAAAAAAAAATAGATACTGAAGGAGTTTCAGATCAAAATGAAATTAAAACAGAACTTAATTTAATGGTCCCAGATACTATTGATGATAATATGATGCTAATTGGAATAATCAATGATGAAGGGTTACAGGATGAAGAATTTATAGATTGGTATAAAGAAAACTATAACGATCACATCCTAGATACGATCACTATTAATGAGATAAAACCAAAACTAAGTGAAGTTACCATTAAAGTTTTTATGGGAACTTGGTGCAGTGACAGTCAAAGAGAAGTTGTAGCTCTTTACAAAATATTAAAAGAAACTGAATTCGATATTTCTAAATTAGAAGTTATAGCGCTTTCTCAAGAAAAGGACACGCCTAACCATTTAGAAAAGGGATTTAATATAGAATATGTACCTACCATCATTTTTTATAAAAACGAAATAGAAATTGGTAGATATGTAGAACTTGCACAAGACACTTTAGAGAAAGATATGTTAGCCATTTTAAACGAAACTGGTTACAAACATTCTTATGAAGAATAATTTCTTTGTAATTTTGTAAATTAATTATTTATATGATTTCTGAAATCCTTACCATAGCAGTCGATTTTGATGGGACCATTGTAGATGATGCTTACCCAAAAGTTGGGAAAGAAAAGCTTTTTGCTTTTGAAACTTTAAAAAAGCTTCAAGAAAAAGGGCATCGATTAATTTTATGGACTTACAGAAGCGGAAGAACCTTAGAGGAAGCTGTTGAGTTTTGTAAAGAAAATGGTATCACTTTTTATTCCGTAAATAATAGTTTTCCTGAAGAAATATTTGAAGATAAATACAGTCGAAAAATAAATGCAGATGTGTTTATTGACGATCGCAATATTGGTGGAATGTTAGGTTGGGGTGAAATTTATCAAACACTAATTAAAGAAGAAATTCCTAAACCAAAAAAGAAAAAAAACTGGTTCGGTTTTTAAAAACAACATATGATTATAGCAAAAACCAAAGAAGAAATAGAATTAATGCGTGAAGCTGCTCTAGTAGTTTCAAAAACATTAGGAATGCTAGCAGGTGAAGTTAAACCAGGTGTAACCACTTTATATCTTGATAAGCTTGCGGAAGATTTTATTAGAGAACAAGATGCTATTCCAGGTTTTTTAGGATTATACGACTTTCCAAATACACTTTGTATGAGTCCAAACGCTCAAATAGTACATGGAATCCCGAACGATACTCCGTTACAAGAAGGAGATATTATATCTATTGATTGTGGCGCCATTAAACACGAATTTTATGGTGATCACGCCTATACTTTTGCAATAGGTGAAATAGCTCCAGAAGTTCAAAAATTACTGCGCATTACTAAAGAATCTTTATATGAAGGTATTCGTGAATTGAAAATTGGGAAACGTACTGGTGACGTTGGTTATGCGATTCAACAATATTGCGAAGCAGAAGGTTATGGCGTCGTAAGAGAATTAGTAGGTCACGGTTTAGGGAGAACTATGCATGAGGATCCAGAAATGCCAAACTATGGACGACGTGGAAAAGGTAAGAAGTTTATTGAAGGAATGACAGTTGCAATCGAACCTATGATTAATTTAGGAACCAAGCGTATTGAACAGTTAGAAGATGGTTGGACCATTTTAACTAAAGATAGAAAACCCAGTGCACATTTTGAACATGATGTAGCTATTGTAGATGGAAAACCCAAGTTATTATCAACTTTTGATTATATCTATACAGCATTAGGAATTGAAAGCAACGAAGAAGATGAATTTAGGTTTGACAGCTAAGTGAAAATTGTATCTAAAGCATTAAACACCATACCAAGACCTATACTTATAAAATTAAGTTATTGGGTTAGACCTGTTATCGCTTTATTTTTAAAAGGTAGTAATTATACCGATCCTATAGATGATAAATCCTATCGAAAATTTTTACCTTATGGGTATGAAACCATTCGTGAGAATGTTTTAGCACCCGGAACTTTATCTTTGGAAAGACATCGTTTATTTTGGTTGTATTTAAAAAATAAAACTAATTTTTTCTCAGCTGAAACTAAAATAAAACTCCTTCATTTTGCTCCAGAACAAGCTTTTTATAATCGCTTCAAAAAAATAAAACACCTAGAATATATTACAACTGATTTAAATTCACCATTAGCAGATGTAAAAGCAGATATTTGCAATCTACCATTTAAAGACAATGAGTTTGATTATATTTTTTGTAATCATGTATTAGAACATATTCCTGACGACACTAAAGCAATGCAAGAGTTATATCGTGTTTTAGCTCCAGGCGGAATTGGTATTTTTCAAATTCCACAAGAATTATCAAGAGAAATCACTTTTGAAGATAATAGTATAACAGACCCAAAAGAACGTGCTAAAATATTTGGACAATATGATCATGTAAGGGTATATGGTCGTGATTATTTTAATAAACTTCGCAGTATTGGTTTTGAAGTTATAGAGGAAAATTACTCCAAAACACTTTCAGATAAAGATATCAATAAATTTCGATTAGCAAAGGGAGAAATTATTCCTGTTTGTAAAAAAAAATCAGTTCAATAACCTGTTATTTAATCCTTCGGTAGCAAATACCTGTTCTTCATTATTTTGATCGTTGTAGGTAAAATAAACATCAATTCCATTAAGGTTTTTTAATATTTCTTTAGAATTCTCCAATCCTAAAGCCATAAATGCAGTTGCGTAGGCATCTGCTAACGCGCAAGTGGACGCCAAAACGGTAGCACTTGTAATATCACTTTTCGCTGCCGATCCTGTAATAGGGTTTAAAGTATGTACGTATTTTTTACCCGTTATCGAATCAACTCTAAATTTACGATAGTTTCCTGAAGTTGCCATCGCTATGTTTTCCAAAGCGATAATACTTGAATAACTTCGGTCATTTAAATTAGAAGTTACGTTTTCAATTCCAACAACCCAAGCTTTATTGTTTTCAATATTTTTTCCTTTAGCTAAAATCTCTCCTCCCAATTCAATTAGATAATTAGAAATTCCTTTAGATTCCAAATAATTCCCAATAAGGTCAATACCGTATCCTTTTGCCACGGCATTAAAATCAAAATATATTTCTGGATATTGTTTTACAATTTTGTTTTCTGAAGTAAGTTTTACTTTATTAAATCCTACAAATTTCAACATAGAATCTAAAGCTATACTATCAATCTCTTTTAGTGGCTTTGTATCTCCAAACCCATATGCATTTCTTAAAACACCAATGGTAGGATCAAAAATACCTCCAGTAGTTTTATATACTTCAGCTGAAATATTAAAATTATCAATAAAAATATCATCTACAATGATAGAAGTATCTCCACGATTAATTTTTGAAATATCACTTTCAGAAAGATAGGTGCTTACCGATTTATTTACTTTATAAAAAACAGAATCAATTCCTTTTTCAAGATCAATTTTATTTTCAGAATATACTTGAATTGTAAAAGTAGTACCAAATACCTGACCTTGAAAAACAGATTTTTGAGGCTTCTCATTGTTACAAGAAACCATTAAAATAAAAAAGAAAACCCAAATTATATTCTTCATTAGTCTATATTATTT
>TARA_R110000787_G_scaffold248717_2_pt1 | contig 19132 bp, 21 predicted proteins | sample TARA_R110000787 | Tara Oceans TARA_R110000787 (sample SAMEA4397920) | marine metagenome | biome: Polar Biome; feature: [DCM] deep chlorophyll maximum layer (ENVO:01000326); material: water (ENVO:00002006), including particulate matter (ENVO:01000060) such as... | depth 35 m
GATCTGGATGGTGGCGACATCGCCCAACCGCACGGGCACGCCACCGGCGCCGGTCCTGAGCGGAATCGCCCGGAAATCGTCGAGCGTCTTCAGATAGCCCGAGGCGCGAACCATATATTCGGCTTCGGCCATCTCCAGCACCGAGCCGCCCGCTTCCTGATTGGCTTGGCTGATCGCCTGGACCGCTTGCTGATGGGTGATCCCATAAGCGGCCAGCTTCACCGGATCGAGCAGCACCTGATACTGCTTGACCATGCCGCCCATGCTGGCCACCTCAGCGACGCCGGTCACGGTCTTCAGCTCGTAGCGCAGGAACCAGTCCTGAATCCCACGGAGCTGCGACAGGTCGTGGCGGCCGGTGCGGTCGACCAGCGCATATTCATAGACCCAGCCAACCCCGGTGGCGTCCGGTCCGAGCGCGCTGCGGGCGCTTGCCGGCAGCCGTCCCTGCACCTGATTGAGATATTCGAGCACCCGGCTGCGCGCCCAATAAAGGTCGGTGCCGTCTTCGAAGATCACATAGACGAGGCTATCGCCGAAGAAGGAATAGCCGCGCACCGTCTTCGCGCCGGGAACCGACAGCATGGTGGTGGTCAGCGGATAGGTGACCTGGTTCTCGACGATCTGCGGCGCCTGTCCCGGATAGCTGGTGCGGATGATGACTTGGGTATCGGAGAGATCGGGCAGCGCATCGATCGGGGTCGAACGCACCGCCCACAGCCCCGCCCCGACCAGCGCAAGCATGCCGATCAGGACGAAGAACCGGTTACGGACCGACCAGCGGATGAGATGGGCGATCACTGGCCCGCGACCTTCGCCATGCGCCGCACAGTGGCTCCGGCGGAAGGTTGATCGAATCCAAAACGGACCCGATCGCCGGTCTTGAGGCCGCGCGCGATCTTAGGATCGGGTAGCTGGAAGGTCATCGTCATCGCCGGCCAACCGATCGCAGGCACCGGCTCATGGCTGAGCGTCACCGAATTGGCGGTGATCTGCTCGATCTTTCCAACGGTCTCGTAGAGTCTGCCAGTAGCAGCGGGTTTGGCGGCTATAGGCGCGCCACCCCCGATCGGCCGCGCCTGGACTCCGGACAGGCTCGCCTCGGAGTCTATCAGGAACTGGCCCGACGCGACGATCTTCTCACCCTCGCCCAGGCCCGCCAGGATCTCAGTCTGGCCCCCGGATTCCCGCCCGGTCTGGACCTCGGCCGGCCGATAGCGGCCCTTGTCGAGCGCGAGCATCACCAATGTCCGCTTGCCGGTACGGATCAGCGCTTCGGAGGGCACCAGCAGCGCCGGTTGCGTGGCTCCGCCAAACGACACGGTTGCGAACATGCCGGGACGCAGGCGTCCGCTGCGGTTGGGCAACTCGATCCGCACGGTCAGCGTCCGGCTGTCGGCTTGCGTCTGCGGCAGGATCGCTGAAACGCGGCCCGACAAGATCTCGCCGGGAAATGCCGCGAGCGTCGCCCGCACGGTTTGCCCGGGTTTGAGCGGTCCGGCGATCGCCTCGGGCACGGCGGCATTGAGCCAGACAGTGCCGAGACCATTCACCTCTGCGAGCGTCTGTCCTGCCGTCAGTGTCATGCCGGCTCGCACGTCCAATGTTTTGACAACGCCGCCGATCGGCGTGGAGATCGTGATGACATTGTGCGGACGGCCGCCGCGCTCGACCGACGCGATGGTGCCAGACGGCATGCCAAGCAGCATGAGTCGCTGGCGGGCCGCCTGGGTCAGTGCTGCGTTGCCGGTGCGGCGCACCGCGAGAAACTCGGCCTGCGCCCCGCCCCACTCCGGCACCAGGATATCGGCGAGCGGCGCCCCCGCGCCGACCACGTCACCCGGCGCGCGACCATAGACTCGCTGCACGAAGCCCCCGGCACGTGCCTGGACGATCGCGACATCGCGCTGGTTGAAGTCGATTGTACCGGTCGCGGTGAGGCTGCTAGCCAGCTCGCCGCGTTGCACCGTGGCGATCCGCAGACCGAGCGCCTGCGAGGCGGAAGCGTCGACCGAAATGCCCGGCACCTGCGCGCTTGCTCCGCCCTCGTCCGCATAACGAGGGATCGTCTGCATACCCATGGATGAGAGACCCGGACCCTCATGGTGCTCGGCCGGTATCATCGGATCGTACCAATAAAGAATCTTGCGCGCTGCCGGCTTTACGGCCCCACCATCTTTTGTGCCCTGGAAGCCCGCTAGAGCGAACCCGAGACCGCCGGCAGCAAGCGCAAGAGCAGCAGCTGCGCCAAAGAGCCACCCGCGGGCTATCATAACCTGGCTCATCGATTTGCGCTCCGGTAGGTGAGTGTCAGCCGCGCACCGTCCGCGGTGACCAGGGCTTCACGATCAAGAGTCGTGATGGTGGCATCGGCCAGCGCGGCATAGGCGTCGGCGATATCGACGAGACTGGCACGACCAGCCGCATAACTGGCGGTTTCCAATTTCACGCGCTGCTCAGCGAGCGGTTGCAGTGTGCTCTGCGCACGCATCCATTGCTCATGGTGCATGACATGGTCGGCGATATCCGCATCAAGGTCGGCGGCGAGCGCGCGCCGCGAGGCCTCGCGTTCAGCCATCACTCGTCCGGCATTTGCCTGGGCTGCCGCGATCCCGGCATTCTGGCGACTGCGCGTGAAGAACGGCAGGCTGACCGTCACACCGGCCGAGACATAGTCGCCGAACCGGGGATCGCGGCGCTGGTAGGCCAGGTTGACACCAAAATCGGAACGCCGGCCGGCATTGGCTACGCGCACATCGGCATCCGCCTGCCCGGCCTGGGCATCGATCATCTGGATGGTGGGGTGGCGGTCGAGTCCTGCGCGCAGACCCGCTGCGTCGACCGCAAAATCGGGGATCGGTCCGGCGATCTCCGGCGCGGGGTCTCCGGTCCACCGGGTTAGCGTCGCGCGTGCCCGCGCCACGTTCGAGACCAGTTCACTGCGGCGATCCTGCATCGCGGCGACGGCTTGGCGCCCTGCAAGGGTCTGCGCCGGGCGCGCGCCTCCCGATGCGACCGCACCTGGCGTCGTTCCCACCACACGCTCGAGACCGGACAGAATATCGTCGAGCACGGCGAGCCTGCGCTCGGCATAGGCCAAGTTGATCCAGGCTAGCGCGGTGCCAACCTCGACCGTGCGCGCCTGGACTGCGGTATCAGCCTCGGCCGCCTTTATGTCGCTGTCGGCGCGCGCCTGTTGCGCATGGCGCTTGGCGAGATTGGGAATGTCCTGGGACACGCCGACCCGCGCCATGCTGAAATTGTCGCGCTGCGGCTCGAACGCGAGCGGTCCCGATACCGGGAAACTGTCGATCCCAACTGCAAGCGTCGGATCAGGCAGGGCGCCGGCCGCGCCGCGCACGGAACGGGCGGCGTTGGCACCGAGCGCCTTCGCCTTGAGCGACGGCGCTTCCTGCCGGGCGCGCTGGAGGGCCGCGTCGAAGGTGAGCGGCTCGGCGAAGGCAATGCCGGGGATTGCCGCTAACAGCGGCATACACAAAAATAATCGCATGGAGATCTCCTGATCGGAGGTTCAGGCAAGCGTGGCACACCAGGCATGTCAGTGGCGGCAGGAAGGGGTATCCCGCCGCCACTGCTGGCCTAGCCGTCTATGCGACCTGAAGCGGCCAGAACCTGCTGCTAGCCAGCCGAGGCGCCGGACGGAGACATCATGCCATGCATCTCCTTCATACAATCCGCGGAGCTCATCTTCATCATGTCGCAGTCGCAGTTGGCCATCTTCGCGGTATCAGGCACCCAGACGCGCCGCTGAGCCGGTCCCGTGGCGCGCGGGCCATATTGGGGAACCGACTTCCACTCATAATGACCGGATTGTTGGCTGTGGTCGGGCTGGCCGGCGAATGCGGCGGCAGGCGCGGCAAGGGCTACGCCCAGCAGGGCGTAGAAAACACGGTTTTTCATGACTGTAATCCTTTGGCAAATCATCGTGGTAGCCGCAGATCGGACAGGATGTTTGAGTGCGCGATAGGCGCACCGATCCTGTCAGCCTGACGGCTGTGGTCGATCAGCCAAGGATAGTCGGTGGTTCAGGCTCGGGGGTCAGATCACTGCCATGCAGGGTCGACGTCGTGGTCCAGAATGCCATAGCTCCGTGAGCCACCGGCGATGCCGGGACGCGCGGCGCGTCGCGCAGAACCATCGGAACGACACAGCCCATTGATGCGACGCAGTCGAGCGTCAGCCCCTTGCAGGGCTTGCCCGAGGGCTGTTGTTTCTGAGCCATCGCATTCATGCAATCTGCGCTCATTCCCGAAATCGCCATCGGCGCGGAAACCGGGGCCGGGTTAGAGGCATAGGCCGCCGCTTGGCCCATGAGGCCAACCAAGGCTCCCAGCAGGAGGAAGAGATGCAGTACCCGTTTCACAGCCGTTACTTCTTACACCCGTCCTTATCGTAGAACAACGACATCATCGTCCGCCATGACGCGCAAAGACATGCTGTCCACCTGGACCGAAGGCGACGACATTATAGGGGTCCACGTGTTGCCCCGGGACTTCCATCCCCGGCGAGCCCATCGGCATCCCGGCAACCGCAAGTCCACGCACGCCGCGCGGCTTCTGGGCAAGGACGCGCTTCATGTCGGTAATCGGGACATGACCCTCGAATGCCATGCCGTCTACAATCGCTGTATGGCAGGATGACAGGCCCGAAGGAACGCCTTGGGTCCGCTGGAAGCTGGAGCGCTGGCGATCGTCGATGATGGTTACTTGGCGCCCGAACTGCTTACGCACCTGCGCCGCCCACTGCGCGCAGCAGCCACAGCCCGGATCGCGGTGAACCACGATAGGCGTCGCCGCCGCGCTGGCGACCGAAACCGACGCAAGGACCAACGACAATGCGACTTTGAGTTTCATATCGTCCTTCACCGCACCCATTCATCAAGGCTACCACTCTTCATAATACGCGCGACCGCCGCCTACCCCTCAAAAAGTGGCAGACGGTCGCAAGATTACCGTAGCGATCACGAACCGACATTCGTCGATGGGCAATCCAGGGTCGTTGCAGACCTCTCGCACTCGCGTCGATTTATGCAGTCGAAAAGCATTATTGCACCCGAGCAGGCCGCATTTCACATCTCAGCGACCCGGTCGCACGGCCGTAAGTTGACCGTTCGGAGTCCCGCATTCCCAACAGACGTGACGTATCTTTTCCTGTTCAATTCCACGTCGAGCAGAGCGACCCTCAGATCACATATTTGTCCCAGCTCGCATAATGTTCAGCGCTGCGCTTGCCGCGCGGAAGGCTGAGACCGACGAGGGCGAGCCCTATGATCACCGAAACGATCGTTCCCAGGTGGCCGGCCCCCGTCAGCAGGAAAGGGGCAGCAACCAGCCAGGCGCCGAGCGCGCCATTGATGAAGCGCACGGCGCGGGCAACTTCGGCGGTGGCGATGATCGCGACGGTGATGACCAGGGCACCAATGACATGGTCGCTGTTCGCCATGGCGCCCTCATTGCCCAGTGTCACCCGCGTGAGCATGAGGAATGCGCCGAGCGCGATACTGACCGCCAGCGTCCACGGCAGGGTCAGCCCCCGCTTTGCATCGGCCCAAAATGCGGCAGGCGACGACATCAGGTCGGAGGCGTCCTCACTGCCGGCCTCGCTCGCGTCGCCCTGGAAGAAGGTGCGAATCAGCGGCTTGCCGCGGCATTTCGCCCACACAAGGAACTGACCCATGGCGATGACCTCGTCGAGCGCGAAAGGGATCATGATCAGCATGGCGAGGGCGGCGATCAGCGCCAGCGTGCTCCAGGTGCCAATGACGATGGGCTGGCTGATGATGAAATAGATGCTGACCACGCCGAGTGGAATGACCAGGATGCCGAAGAAGGTCACCATCCACGGCATCGTGCGCCAGCGGTCGCGGGTGCCCATCACCGCCATCAGGATCTCGAGCACGTAGCTGATGGTGCCGAGACCGCCGTCGGGAATCGGCCACGCCTTTGACATGTTAGACGTGATGATCTCCTCGGTACCATTGCGCGGATCGCTCAACGAGCCGACAAAGAAGGGTTCCCAGACGCTATCGATGTGGCCCAGTTGGTATGCCGTCAGGATGCGCGAGGTAAGAAGACCTATCAGACCCATCACGACGATCGGCAGCCGCTGGGCATCGGTAGACGGGGAATAGGTCCAGCCGGGTGGGATGTTCTTGGGGTCCATCATCCCTGCCATGCTCATACCCGGCATCATCGGCACGAGCACCGACAGCGCGATCACAGCCGAGCCGATGAGCAAATCGTTGTTGTACTGCGCCGCGCTCGGGCTCCAAAAGATCAACGGCGCGAACAGCAGCCAGATCCCAACGAATGCGACCGCCCACTGAGCCCACGTCTTGGTGCGTGGTACAAGCGACAGCGCACCGAACAGCGCGATGGCAAGCCCGCTGACAAGATCGCTTACGGCCAGCGCGCTTGCACGCCACTCGATCGACGGCAGACCGCGATCGACCGTTACGAACCGCGCCGCCTCACCGACGCGCTGCGCGGTCATGGAGTCGTAGATGAGCGGGCTCGAGGCGAGCCACAGACCGAGGCCGATGTTGGCGTAGAGCGCCCAGCGCGCACGGCGCTCGTCGCGGTCCATCATGGCCATGTGATCGCCATGTGCACCGTGGCTGGACATCGCCATGTCCCCAGCCCCGTGCCCCACAGCGGCATGATCCATGTTGCCATGGTCCTTAGCTCCGTGCTCCATGCCGGGCATCGCGCCGGCTGCCGCTTCAGGCGGGTTATGGTCCAGCTCGGCCGGCTTCGGATCGGACTTGTCGTTCCAGGCGACGAGGTTTTCGTTGAGCTTGTTGTTCCGGTACCAGGCGCGCGGGTGGCGCTTCAACGCCGCAACGATCGTCGGAAGCGTTTCGCGAAGACTGTGCTTCGGCTCCCATCCAAGTAGCGACCGTGCGCGCGAGATATCGAGAATGTAGTGGTCGTTGCTGCTGTCGATCATCCAGGGCTGGATGAAATCGTCGTCGCCGAGTGCCTCGTTCTGAAGAACGATACCAGCCTTCGCGAGCGGCTGCGGGATGCGGATCGTCTTCCAGCCCTCGCCGTGGAGCGCCTCGCCGACGATGTCCTGGATTTCGGCGTAGCCGGGGGCATCGGGTTCGCCGATGAGCAGGGGCAGTTCAGACGGAAGATCGTGCCGCCGATCGACCAGGCGCACCACGGCTTCCGCCAGGTCATCGCGGTGCACCGATGATTGCGCCGCGCACAGCATGCCAGGATAGAAATGCGAGATCAGGCGGTGCTCGTAGATCTGCGATATCTGCTGTGCGAGGAACGCTGAGCGTCCCTCGTCGGCATAGACTCCTGCGGGTCGCAGGTAGACGACGGGTATCCGTCCGTGACGCTCGTGCAGCAGCGCCTCTGTGTCGACTTTGGACTGCGGGTACGCCCAGGAGGCACCGATCGGCGATTCCTCGTTGATGCGCTCCTGCGGAGTGGCGGTCGGTTTATGGACCAGCATCGTGCTGGCGAAGACGAATTGCTCGACATCGAACGACTGGAGTCCGTCGATCAGCCGCCGTGTCCCTTGGACGGTTACCTTGTCGTAGAGCGGATTGGGATCGCCAGAAATGTCATAATACGCGGCGAGATGAATGACGGAAGCAATGCGGTTGCCGTATCGCGCGCGAACCTCCTCGAGCGCAGCGTGAACCGCTTCATCCGAGCCGACATCAATGTCGATAGCGGCGGCGGGCGGTGGTGGCTCGGGCGGACCGGCGCGATCGAGACCGACGACCGTGTAGCGCTCGCCGAGCCGGGCGATCAAGGCCGCGGCGATAAAACCGCTCGCTCCGGTGACGAGGACGATCTCAGAAGCGCCTTTGGCGCCACTCGGACCGCTGCGCTCGATGTCGGTCATACTTCCACCATCCTGCTTCTTTCGCGAAGAGCGTCGATCGCTGGATATTTGAGCAAGATGCGCATGACGAAGCCTTTCCGACAGTACCCGATCATGTGCCCATCCTGTTTACTTCGAAGAACACACCTCAGGAAATCGGCTTTCGTGTATCTATTCCGGTGCTTTCGTCGGTTTGCGGTGGCGGGGGCGACGCACCGCGATCGCGATAGGAGGGCAGGTCCGGAGCGCCATCCGGCGCCGGGTTAGCTTGCAGGCGCGCGATCATCTGTTTCATTTGGGCGATCTCGCGTACCTGCGCGTCGATGATGCCATCGGCCAGCTTTCGAACCTCGGGGTCCTTGATGTGCGCGCGCTCGCTGGTCATGATCGCAATCGAGTGGTGCGGGATCATCGCCTTCATGTAGGAGACGTCGTCGACCGTTTCCTGGCTCCGCACCAGCCAAAGCGCTAAACCAAAAATGGCAGCGCTACCGAGCAGGATGCCGATATTGAGGCGGGTGTTCTTGTACATGCCCCACATGAAACTGAGCATGATCACCGCCATGACCGCGCCCATGACGAGCGCCATCCAGGTGCGCGTCTGGCTGAACTGGACATGGCTCAGCGCATAGGTGTTGAGATACATCAGCCCGAACATCACGACCGTAGACGTCGCAATCATCGCCACGAACCGGCCATAGCCCATGCCTATGCCCATGCCATTCTTCTTGTCTTCCATTGACCGACTCCGTCCTACCTCTAGGCTCCTCACCCTCCTCGGCTGCCAAGGGGGCATGCCTGCAACTCACTTCATACCCAAAGGGATCCAAGATCACCTGGAGTATGACCGGGAGGATGGACATTCAACTTTGATCATAGCCGGGTTTCCGCTGCGCCGTACCTCTGCATTGTTCAGCCAGGCTCTTGGGCGGCGACGCTTAACCGGCCAAGTTCTGAGGGCGCCCTGATGTCGACCGGCTTTGTCGCTATCAATTCCTTGAGCGGCCCGAGCAGCTATGATGATCCTGTTGCATACTGCGGGCGTGAGTGATTTGATCCTTGTACCGCCCGACGGCACCCTGGACCGCGAGAATCGCCCTAATTTACAGGCCATCGAGTACGCGTACCCCTTATCGCCAGAGCACAACCCGCTAGTAGCGGGAGCGTATCAAAAGATGCGATTAGTGCGACGACGTTTTGGCACGGGGTTTGCCCGGAGCTTTGATGGGGCTTCGTAACATTACGCATATTGAGTCGGGAGCCGGGTCCATAGTCTTGGTGGCGAAGAAAGGTTCTTCACCGCCAGTTTTCCTCGGCGGGTCTTGTAAACTCAGCCAAGGAGGCTTCCACCATGTTGCTCAAGAAGAAGATCACCATCGCGCTTGCAGGCCTCGCCGTGCTCGGCGCCGCGCCTACCTACGCCCAGGGCATCGGCCACAGCTTTTTCATGCGTGGATCGATCGTCGGCAAGGACACGACCGGAACGGTCGTTTGTGTGGGTAAGGCCGACGGCGCGACCGTAGGCCAGGTCCTCGAGGTCTACCGTGTGGAAAGCACACCTGGACCTTCGAAGACCCCCGGCGCGGGCTTCCGGCGCGTGGCCGTCGGGCACGTCAAGATCGATCACATTTTCGATGACCATTTCGCGCATGTGAGCATCGCCGACGGCACGCCGAAGGTCCACGACATCGTCGAACTCCGCAGGAAATAAGTCGGCAGCGGGGACGGCGACCGCCGTCCCCACCATCAACGCCACCTCGCTGCAGAACGAGACCGGCACGATCGCTCGCAACCAAGCGACGAACACCGGCCTGGGTGCACGAGACATGAATTGAAAGGAATCGAGATGCGCTTCAAGAAGTCAATATCGATGGCCATGGCGAGTATCGCCCTCGCCGGCGCGGTCCCCGCTCTGGCGACCGGCATCGGCCACAGCTTTTTTATGCGTGGATCGATCATCGGCAAGGACACGACCGGAACGATCGTGTGTGTCGGCAAAGCAGATGGCGCGACAGTCGGACAGGTGCTTGACGTCTATCGCGTGAAGACGCTGCCCGGCTCCGGCTACAAAGGAAGCGGCCCCGCTTATCGCCGAGACCTCATCGGCCACGTCAGGGTCGATCATATATTTGACGACCATTTTGCGCATGTGAGCGTCGCCGACGGCGCTCCCGCAGTTCACGACATCGTCGAGCTCCGCAAGAAATAAGGGCGTGCCGGGGAGGGGCTTGCCGCTCCCCATGATGCCTGATGGCGGCCGCAAGCGACGAAAAGTCGCGCGGCCTTTGAGCGGACAGGAGAGCGGCGATGATCGACCGACGTCCAAATATTTCTCTTGACCCTGGACCTAGGTCCAAGCGGCACTGTGCCTCCGAGACTTGCCATGTCACGGCTTAGAATCGGTGAGCTGGCCGAGGCTGCCGGCGTTCGAAAGGACACCATACGTTATTATGAGCGCACCGGCCTGCTCCCCGCTCCGCAACGGACCAGTGCAGGATACCGCGTCTATCATCCTGCAGACGTCGAACGCATCAAGTTCGTTCGCGCTGCACAGGGGCTCGGTTACACCCTCGCCGAAACGCACGCGCTCCTGCTGGTGCGGGCCGGAGACGCCCTCGCCGGGTCGGATATCCTCGCCGTCACGCGGGTCAAACTGCGCGAAGCACTGGTCAGGGTGGAACAGCTCAAGCTTATCGAAACAGGCCTTGAGCAGCTGGGTGAAGCGCCCTCGCACGAAGCCGAAAGCGACCCTTGCCCGATCCTCTTTCTGGTTCGGGACGGGCGGCTGTCTCAATTGGCCGCAGATCAGCCAGAACAAATGTCCGTGGGAGAGGACCACACCACCTGCACAGGGAAGGACTGAACATGAAATACTCTATCTCGCTGGGATTGCTACCACTGGCGCTGCTCGGCGCTTGCGCGACCCTTCCGCCGACTAGCGCGCAGATCGCGAGCTGCAAGGCCATGGAAGACAATATGGGTCTCGCGACGCCCCATGATCACAACGAGATGAAGGGACAGGGGCGCAACCCGATGAATCTCTCGCACGATCGCTGCCTGCAGATTCTCAAGCAGCAATGACACCCTGATCTGTCGGTCGAGCACGCTTATCAAGCTCGTCCGACGGGATTTGCGTTCGACCGCTCACTCTCATTCGGAGACACATCATGAAGACTCACCTCACGAATACGTCCGGGAAGATCGTCTCGGGGCTCACAGCCCTTGCGCTTCTCGGAACGCTTGCTGCGTGCGGCAAGAAGACGGACGGCACGCAAAACCAGGCTGCCTCCAATGCCTCTGCAAGCGCGCCCGGCGCTCTTGAAAACGACACCGCCGCCGCCACGGACTCTGTCGGGACCGACAACACGGCGGCCGATATGGATGAGCGCCACCGTCAGGATATGGACCACAGCGACATGCGCCGGGGTGGGCCGATGATGCCCAATGGCGCCCCGCCTACGAGCACGCCCGACAACAGTCAGTCCGCCCCGATGAAGGATATGTAAGCCGAGCAGGCTGAAAACCCCGGCACTGCCCGACCTGAGCAAGACCAATTCGAAGGAATAATGCCGCGACCTTTCGAATGGTCGCGGCAACGGAGACGCGCCATGACATATTTCACGATCGGAAAGCTGTCGCGTGCGCTCGGCATCCGTCCCGATACCATCCGCTATTACGAGCGCAACGGTCTGCTTCCTCCGCCCGCCCGGTCTTCTGCCGGTTACCGCACCTATGGCGACGCCGATCTCGAGCGCGTGCGGTTCATTCGCAAGGGGCAGCAGCTGGGTTTCACGCTTCGCGAAATCGGAAGCCTGCTCGATTTGCGCGCGTCCGACACCGCGACAACCGCCGATGTCCTGGCCATCACCGAGAGCAAGATAAATGAAGCGACCACCCGTATCGATGATCTGACCCGCATCAAGACCGCCCTGTCCGCCCTGTCCGCCCAATGCTCGATCGACATTCCCATCGCGGATTGCCCGATCCTCGCGCATCTCGCGAGCATTCCCAGGGGAAGCCCACCTGGCGACGGCGACCCTCATGCCGCCCGCGCAGTGAAGGCGTCCATATGAGACCTGTTTTGCAGCGTTTGGGTTTACTGCTGCTTTGGGCAAGTCGGCGCCAAGCGCGCGCGCTCCTCAGCCGAGCAAGTTTAGCCTTGGCTGTTATCGCTGCGGTTGGCGGCCTGGCCCAGCCTTCTGTTGCCGAGCATCTGCCCGGTCAGCATTTGGGCTCGAAGACGGATCTCATCGGTATCTGGTCATTCGACGCCCGGTCCGGGTGCAAGACCGGTACAGCCTGGGAGTTCCGGGCGGATGGATCTTATAATGAGATCAGTTTGCCCGACCGTGCACCGCAGGCCACCGGGACGTGGTACGAACGCGGTGACATCATCTTTTATTCCCTGGCGGCCAGAGACAGTCGCCCCGGGGCGGCCTGACAAACGCATGGTGATCATCGAACGCGAACCCGATCGCCTCGTCGCATTGGGAGGTCGCAGAGTTCGCCACGTGATGCACAGGTGTCCGTGATGACCGAGAGCCTCATTGTGGAGGGCATCCACTGGATCACGCGTGCCATCGAAGTCACCGGGACGGCGATCATCGTCGTGGGCGCCGGTTCTTCGCTGATCAGATTCCTGCAGCAATCCCTGAAAGGTCCGATCGACCAACATGTCGTCGGCAACTTCAGGTCGAGCCTCGGTGAAGCCATTCTTCTCGGACTCGAATTCCTGGTTGCGGCCGACATCATCAACACTATCGCGATCCAGCCAACGCTTAGCAGTCTCGCGGTCCTTGCCGGCATTGTGCTGATACGAACCTTCCTGAGTTTCTCGCTAGAGGTCGAGATCAAGGGTCGTTGGCCCTGGCAGCGGGCGACGGGAACCCCGCGCGATGATTGAGCATCGGCGCCGGCTCCGGGCGCCCGGGCGACAACGCCGGGGAAACAGGAAACTACGTATATTGGCGAAAATCGATTTGTGGTCCCTCGGGGCCGTTGCCAGCCGGATGTTCGGCCGGTCATAGCAATGGAGTATTGATCATGATCATGACGCGTTCTTCCCGCTTGCGCGCGCTCGCCCTAGGGGGTGCAATCGTGCTGTCGCCCGCCATCGCCTCGGCCCAGGGGCAAACCACCGGCCATCCGTCGACCCAGTCTGCGCCCTCCGCCAACGGGTCGATGCCGGCAGGCGGCATGGAGAAGCACGACGCGATGCCAGGCATGGCCGGCATGCCGATGCAGGACGACAAGATGCCTGCGGCCATGCCTCCGATGGCAAAGAAGGCCGGATGCTGCGGCATGAAGAAGATGCCGATGGCCAAGCACAAGGCAGCCCCGCACCGCCGCCATGCGAAACCCGCCACCGCGAAGCCGGCGCCGATGCCCGCGGACAAGCCGATGCCCATGAAGGATGACATGTAAGGAAGTCCTCAGGTGACGCGCCCTCACAACAACATCACCGGCCTCAAGCTATCGCGGGCTTTGAGGACGAGCGGTATCGCACTCGCGCTGGCGATGATCTCCGGATCACCGCCAGCGTCGGCGCAGATGGCCGAGTCAGAGCACGCGTCGCATCATCCAGCGGGCGGAGCCGCCGCGCCAGCGGCGATGCCAGCGGGCAACGTGATGGGGGCAGCAGCTCCGGCCGCGGCGAAAGCTGCCGATCCCATGGCGGCGATGATGAAAGGGATGATGGTGCCGTCGCCGGGTACCAAAATGGGCGCGGGACCGGCGGGATGCTGTGGAAACGGCGGCGCCAAACCCTTCTACCCCTCGCTGATGGACTGGCCCGTCCTGACCGATGAGGCACGACGGACGGTACGCGCCGCGGCTCTCGCCCGCCTGGGGTCGGGCGCCGAGGTCCTGACCGCGGAGCAAGCCCGGCTTCACCACGCTCTCATGTCGAACGACACGAAAGGAGCCCAGGATGCGATCAGGGGCGCCCGCGAAGGCCTCGCACTCGCGGACAGCGGAGCAGGCGCGCTCAGGGGCCTCGAAGAGGGCCGCCCTCCCCGGCAGATTGCCCTGAGCTGGTTCAAGACCCAGTCGGGTTTTGCCGTCAGCGACCAGATGGCATACGGAAACGAGCTGGCGGGCCTTTCCTGGTGGCACCTGATCGCGATGGCGCTGCTGGCGGCGGCTCTGGTTGCGGCGCTGCTACTCCGATGGGCGCGGCTGCGCCGCATCGCAAGCTTGGTGGAGCGGCTCGCACCAGGCGGGGCTACACCACCGGCCAGTCCGGCCACCTCTCCGGCCCCGGCCCCCATCGTGCCGGCGCCCGCTGCTCCTGCAGGCGCAGCTACGCCCGGCAGCGCCACGCCGGCAGCGCCGCGCCTGTGGAAAGGCGTCCTGCGGATCACCGCGATCTTCGACGAGACCCCGAGCGTCAAGACGTTCCGGCTCATGGAACCGAACCGCGGGCCGATGCCGTTCACGTTCCTGCCCGGCCAATATGCCTCGATCACCTCGGAGATCGAAGGCCAGAAGGTCCGACGATCCTACACGATCTCGTCGTCGCCCACACAGCGCGACTATATCGAGCTCACGATCAAGCGCGAACAATATGGGCTGGAATCGCGCCATCTCCATGATCATGCCGCTACGGGCGACCTTCTCGAGATTGCGGCGCCCGCGGGCCGGTTCTTCTTCACCGGCAAGGAAGCCGAGGGGATCGTCCTGATCGCCGGCGGAGTCGGCATCACACCGATGATGAGTGTGCTGCGCAGCCTGACGGACCGCTCCTATGAACACGACATCTACCTCCTCTACGGTGTCAACACGCCGACGGATCTGATCTTTCGCGAGGAATGCGACTATCTGGCGCGGCGCCACCACAAGCTTCACATCGTCTCCATCGTCGCAAAGCCCGAAGGGACCGACTGGGCCGGGCCTTCCGGTTATTTGACGGCCGATTTCATCGCCGCTTCCGTTCCCGAAATCGCCAGCAGGCGCGTTCACCTGTGCGGCCCGCCGCCGATGATGGACGCGGTGAAGGCGGCGCTTGCGCAGCTCAAGGTGCCGGCGGAGCAGGTAAAGACGGAGGAATTCGCGCCCCCCAAGGGCGGACCCGTCCTTGAAGATGAACCGGCGGAGACCGCGACCGACAGCTCGGCATCGGCCGCCCCGCAGACGCCGCCCGCCATTCCTTCCGCGCAGGCGACGATCGCTTTTTCGAAGTCCGGCAAAAGCGGTGCACTCGCACCCGATCAGTCCGTGCTCGAGGCGGCGGAGGCCATTGGCGTGGCCATCGACTATGAATGCAGGGTCGGCATCTGCGGAAGGTGCAAGGTCCCGCTGCGGCAGGGCCAAGTGACGATGGAAGTGGAAGACGCTCTCGCCGCCGACGAGAAGGCCGACGGTATCATCCTCGCCTGCCAGGCAAAATCGGTGGGCGATCTCGTGGTGGACGCTTGAGATGACCGAAACCGAGAAAGTAACGGTCGGCGCTCTCTTGACCGCTCTTGCGCTGCTGGTCCCGGCCTTCCTGCTGCATTCCGCGCCGCGGTTCCCCGGGAGCCTGGCGGGAGGCCTGTTCGGCATCGCCGCCGCCCTGCTTTTCGTGCTCCTGCTCGTCTACAGCATCGTGAAGCGGCAGGCGTGGGTCAAGCAGCGCACGCAGCGTCTCGTCTCGCTTGGCGGACTGCTCAGTTTCCATGTGTATGCCGGCGCGATCGGCGCGCTGCTCGGGATTATCCATTCAGGGCACAAGTTTCAAAGTCCGATCGGCATCGCCCTCGTGATCGCGATGCTGACAGTCGTCGTCACGGGCTTCATCGGCCGATATTATCTGGCGCAGGTCGGCCAGGAATTGCGGTTTCAGCAAAAGGAACTCAAGGTCCTGCGCGACCGCTATGACGTCCTGGCGGCCGTATCGGCCGATCTGCACGGTCAGAACATCGTTGATCCATCAGGACTGCCGCTGGACTCGCTGCTCGGCGCGATAGCCGATCTCGAATTCACGATTACCGCACGCGACGTCATCAAGGCCACGCTCGACAGGTGGATCGTCGTGCATATCGTCGCGGCGATCATCATGTACGGATTGCTGACGATGCACATCTGGAGCAGCATCTACTTCGGCCTGCGGTGGTGGCCATGAACCGGACGACCATCGTCTATCTGATCCTTGCGACGCTCGCGGTGGCCGCCGCGATCGCCGTCCCCCTCACCATCTACCGCTCGGGCAGCACCGCGCTGCCGCAATGGGCGTCGTCGGTTCGACCCGGGCCGCTATCGAACGCCCATGCATTTCTCGAAGGCAAGTGCGAGAGCTGTCACACGCCCAATCGCGGGATCAAGGCCGAAACCTGTATTGCCTGCCATGCGTCGGCGCCGGAATTGCTTATGAAGCCGGAGACCGCCTTCCACGTTAACGTCACGGAATGCGCCGGCTGCCATGTCGAACATCAGGGGAGAGACATTCGGCCGGTCCGCATGGATCATGCCGTACTCGAGAAGATCGCCCAGCGTGGCATGAACCATCCCGCGGGGCTCGACTGCCAGTCCTGTCATGCCCCCCGGGACACGCATAAGGGCTTCTTCGGCACGGACTGCGCCAGCTGCCATCTCACGAGCAGCTGGAAGATCAGCGGATTTCTCCACCCCAGCCCCAAATCAACCGAATGTTCGCAGTGCCACAAGCCGCCGCCGAGCCATAACATGATGCACTTCGAAATGATGGACAAGACGATCACCGGCGAGAAGAGCGCCCGCGTGGAGCAGTGCTTCGCGTGTCACCAGACCGACTCATTCAACAATATCAAGGGTGTCGGCATGGTGAAGGTCCATTGACCCGTCATAGGGGTGTACCGGCAACAGTCGCTACGCGCGCTTTACTCCAGCCCGAAAGAGCAATTCGAGGATTTCCCGGAGTTGGAAAGGGCGCTGCCCGACAGCTTTTCCTCGCGCCACGTCCGTTCGCGCGAAAATGCCGCTGCCCGCAGACCACATTCACGAAACCGAACTCAAGGATCCGTAACCGGCCGACCAAAGAACTGGAAAAATGGGACCAGCGTGCACGAGAACCCCGTTGGCGCGCGAGCCGGATTCCCAACAGGACGGCCCTTTGATGAAAGCTCCACGCCCAAAGGCGTCTCGCACCCGCCGATTGCGACGCATCCGCCAAATATTTGGCCCAGGATTTATTGCCGGAGCCGCCGACGACGATCCCAGCGGGATTGCAACCTATGCGCAAGCCGGCGCGGCTTATGGATATATGCTTGGCTGGACCATGCTTCTCACCTGGCCGCTTGCCGCGGCCGTGCAGGAGATCTGTGGTCGAATAGGGCGAAGTACCCGCGCCGGGCTGGCTGAAACCATTCGTCGTCGTTGTCCATCACCCGTTCTAAGGCTCGTTGTCCTCCTCCTGTTCATCGCAAATATCATCAATCTCGGGGCCGACCTGGGTGCAATGGGCTCGGCGATGTCTCTCATAGGCGGCGGTCCCCCGCACCCCTGGGTGATCGTCTTTGCGCTTGCTTCAACATTGCTCGAGACGTTTGTGGACTATCAGCGATATGCCCGGCTCTTGCGATGGATGACCCTGGCGCTCCTGGCTTATGCGGCGACGGCATTTGTGGTGCATGTATCCTGGGGCTCGGTCTTGCGCGGGCTTGTAGTACCAGCCATGCCCGGCTCGGGAGCGTGGATGCTGGTGGCGGCGATCTTTGGCACCACGATCAGCCCCTATCTTTTCTTTTGGCAGGCCTCGCAGGAAGCCGAAGAAGCGGGCCTGGCCAGCGCTGGTGATGCGGAGCCAGGGCCAGACTGGCAAGTGCGCCGTATCCGACTGGACAGCTGGCTCGGAATGCTGTTCTCGAACGTCATTGCCATCTTCATCATCGTGACGACGGCCGCAACTCTGAATGTCGCTGGAACCACCCAGATTGATACGGCTGCTCAAGCGGCCGAGGCGCTTCGACCGCTTGCAGGCGATTTTGCCTTCGCGCTTTTCGCTGTCGGAATCATCGGGACCGGCATGCTCGCCATTCCGGTGCTCGCCGGCTCTGCGGCCTATGCCGTTTCTGAAGCATTTGGTTGGCGGACCGGCCTTGCGCAAAGCGCTGGGCGGGCCAAGGCCTTCTATGGCGTAATTGCTGCCGCGGGGTTGCTGGGTGTGCTTGTGCACTTCTCCTCGATCGATCCGATGAGGGCATTGCTATGGAGTGCTGTCGTCAACGGCTTTGTTGCAGCCCCACTTATTGCCCTGGTGATATGGCTCGGCTCGGATTCCGAAGCGATGAACGGCCAGCCCATTCCTCGGCGGCTGCAACTGCTCGGTGGCGCAGCCTGTCTGGTCATGGTCGGTGTTGCCATAATGACCACAGTTTCGTGGATCGCCCCGACCGCGCGATAAATGATGATGATCCCCTGGCGATCCAGCGCTCGCACGCACAGATCAAGCTTGGCACGAGATTGACGCGTTCCGCCCTCAGCAATTTCAGCATCGTGAATCCGGCCGACGCGCGGCCTGGCTCAGGCGACGCCGGTCAGCAAGTCCTGCGCACATTACGTAACGCGACGTGTGTGTGCTTGCCATAAATCGAAGAAATGCAAGCCAATCGCCCAAGTCACCGCGCCAGCATTAACGCCGTCAGGCCGGCGCGGCCGCGCAATCCTGTGTCCAAGCTGCTCAGGCGTGGAGACAGAATATTGGCCTTGACTCTGGACGGTGGTCGAAGCCCGACAACATGGTCGGATCATGAACCCCATTGCTCGGCAACCGTCGTCTTGCCGCGGCGCGAACACGAGGGAGCAGCGGACGCGGCCCCCAAGGCGGCATGAGCCGCTCTGAGAGATATTTTCATATTTGAGGTCGAGCATGAACCACTCTGTGATCATTCCCCCGCTCAAGCGTATCGCTGTCGTAGGAACCTGCATTCCAAGGCAGTGTGGCATCGCCACCTTCACCAACGATCTGCAGCAGGCGTTGAAGAACTGCGATTCCGATCTCTCTTCAATGACGATCGCGTTGACGGACGATGCCAACACTTACGCCTATCCGCCCGATGTCGCCCTGGAGATCCAGCAGGCCTCGCCCGCGTCCTATGCAGTCGCCGCCGACTTCCTCAACGTGTCGAACGTCGATCTCGTTTCTCTTCAGCACGAGTTCGGGATCTTCGGAGGTGAGGCCGGTGAATTCATCCTTGGCCTTCTCAGCGGCCTCAACGCTCCGATCGTCACGACGCTGCACACCGTACTGGCCAACCCCAACCCTGCACAACGTCGCGTCATGGATGGCATCATCAAACACTCATCCCGCCTC
>TARA_R110000787_G_scaffold199216_2_pt1 | contig 19127 bp, 23 predicted proteins | sample TARA_R110000787 | Tara Oceans TARA_R110000787 (sample SAMEA4397920) | marine metagenome | biome: Polar Biome; feature: [DCM] deep chlorophyll maximum layer (ENVO:01000326); material: water (ENVO:00002006), including particulate matter (ENVO:01000060) such as... | depth 35 m
AAAAAAATAGAAAAGAAGATAGAGCGATTAGCGAATCAGATGGATTTAATTCTCGGAATTATTACTGGTTTAGTTGTGATAATCAATCTTGTTAATTTCCTTTTATAGAACCAAAGTTTTGTAAATTTATTGAGTGAATGATTCTCCTCAATATAGAAAAATAATCCACGTAGATATGGATGCCTTTTATGCATCTGTAGAACAGTTAGACGATCCTGAATTACGAGGAAAACCTGTTGCTGTTGGAGGCGGAGGAAAAAGAGGCGTTGTTGCTGCGGCAAGTTATGAGGCTAGAAAGTTTGGTGTAAAATCTGCGATGAGCGGAGTTCTAGCCGAAAAAAAATGTCCACATCTTATATTTGTCAAACCTAGATTTGATCGCTACAAAGAAATTTCATCAAAAATTAGAGAAATTTTTTATGATTATACAGATTTAGTTGAACCTCTTTCTTTAGATGAAGCTTATTTAGATGTTACTGAAAACAAAAAAGGAAACCCATCAGCAAGTTTAATTGCTCAAGAAATCCGGGATCGTATTTATAACGAATTAGAGCTAAGAGCATCTGCAGGAATTTCAGTGAATAAATTTGTAGCAAAAGTTGCCTCAGACATCAATAAACCTAACGGGCAAAAGACAATCAATCCTGAAGATGTGATTCCTTTTTTAGAAGAGCTATCCGTCAATAAATTTTATGGAGTTGGAAAAGTGACAGCTGCAAAAATGTATAATCTCGGAATTTTTACCGGCTTAGATTTGAAGAAAAAATCAGAAGAAGAACTCACGAAACTCTTCGGTAAGTCTGGCATTTTTTATTATAATATAGTTAGAGGAATTCACCATAGCAAAGTAAAACCGAATCGAATTCGAAAATCAATAGCCGCTGAAAGAACTTTTTTTGATAATCTTTCCTCAGAAATTTTTATGCTAGAAAAGCTTACAAAAATTGCAGAAGAATTAGAACGAAGAATGGTTACTTTGGAAACAAAAGGAAAAACTATTACATTAAAAATTAAGTATAGCGATTTTACACAGCAAACAAGAAGTAAAACTATTGCTAAGTTTATTCAAAAAAAAGAAGACTTTATGCCAATAGTAAAAGAGTTGCTGTATCAAGAAAAATTGAAAGAATCTGTTCGGTTACTTGGAATTTCTTTTGGTAATTTAGACACAGAAAAAAAAGAACCTGTTTGGGTTCAGCTAAAGTTAGAGTTTTAATGACGAGAATTGTAAAAACAGACAACACAAATCAAGATTTCAAAAACCTTGTAAAAGAGTTAGACGCTTATTTAAAAGTAACAGATGGTGACGAACATGATTTTTACAATCAGTTTAATAGTTTAGAAAAAATAAAGAAAGTTGTTGTAGCCTATAAAGAGGGCATTCCAATTGGCTGCGGAGCCTTTAGAAAAGTAGACGATTCTTCTGTAGAAATTAAAAGAATGTATGTTAAACCAAACGAAAGAGGTTCTGGTGTAGCAAAAGAGATCCTCAATTTCTTAGAAATTTGGGCAAAAGAAAACAAATTTCAAAAATGTATTTTAGAAACCGGAGATCGTCAAGTAGAAGCGATACGGTTTTATCAAAAATTAGGATATTATAGAATACAAAATTACGGACAGTACACTGAAATGGAAAACAGTCTTTGCTTTGAAAAAACAATCTAATGAATTACAGTTATTGGGAATATAAAGAATGGTTTTTAAGGAATGATTTCGTTATTGTTGGTAGTGGAATTGTGGGATTAAATTGTGCAATTAATCTAAAAAAACGATTTCCGAAAGCAAAAATTTTAGTCTTAGAAAAAGGCTTGCTTCCGCAAGGAGCAAGCACAAAAAACGCTGGGTTTGCATGCTTTGGAAGTGTCTCCGAATTGTTGAGTGATTTAAAAAACCATTCAGAAGAAGAGGTGTTAAATTTAGTTCAGCAACGCTGGGAAGGCTTACAGTTGTTAAGAAACCTTCTAGGAGACACTAAGATTGATTATCAGCATAACTATGGATATGAACTCTTTCAAGACGCTTCTTTTTTTGAGGAATGTGAAAGCAAAATCGGCTCTTTAAATAAGTTGTTATTTCCGCTGTTTCAAGAGAACGTTTACTCAACTATTGAGAACAAATTCAATTTTAAAAAAATCATTCCAAAATATTTAGTAAATAATTTTGAAGGTCAAATTGATACAGGAAAAATGGTCGTGCAGCTACTTGCCTTAGCTCAAGAAAAAGGAATCAAAATTTTAAATAATGTAATTGTAGAGCGTTTTTCTGAGGATGCCGCTCAGGTAAAAATTCAAACCAATCAAGGAGAGTTTACTACATCAAAACTACTCTTTGCAACCAATGGTTTTTCAAATGAATTACTCCAAGAAAAAGTACAACCAGCAAGAGCACAAGTTTTAATTACCAAACCAATTAAAAACCCACACATCAAAGGAACATTTCATTTAGATGAAGGCTATTATTATTTTAGAAATATCAATGATAGAATTTTGTTTGGCGGAGGTAGAAATTTAGATTTTAAAACAGAAGAGACAACTCAATTTGGACAGACAAAACTGATACAAAACAAGTTGGAAGAAATTTTAAAAACGATTATTTTACCTCATACAGCTGTTGAAATTGAGCATCGATGGAGTGGTATTATGGGAGTTGGAAATCAGAAAAAACCGATTGTGAAACAATTGTCAAACAATGTCTTTTGTGGTATTCGTTTAGGCGGAATGGGAGTTGCTATTGGCTCTTTAGTTGGCAAGGAATTAGCAGATTTAGTAGACTAATAAATTTCTTTAATTAGTATCTTTACTATTATGTTTAAAAAATCAATCTTTTTTCTATTCTTAATTGCTTCAATAACTGTTTCTTCTCAAGAAAGAAAACAGAATAATGAATTGACAAAAGTCACTTTTAAAATCAAAAATTTCGGCATACATGTCGATGGTGATTTTAGTGAGATCAAAATCGAAACGAATTTCAATTCTAAGAAATTACAAGAAAGTTATTTGAATGCAAGTATTGCGGTACTATCCATTTCCACAGGAATTGAGAGTAGAGACGAACACTTATTAAAAGAAGATTATTTTGATGAATCTAATCATAAAAACATCATCCTAAGGTCTACTAAAATTATAGAAAATTCAGAAGGAAGTCTTAAAATGTTTGCAGACCTAACAATGAAAGGAATTACCAGAAAAATTGAAGCTTCAATAGAGGTGTTTGAAAAAGATTCTACAATTATCATAAAGTCTAACTTCAACATCAACCGAAGAGATTTTAAAATTGGCGGAGGGAGCTTCATATTATCAAAAACGGTAAAAATTCAAGTAGAATATTCTAGCATAAAATAGAATTTGAAAAATAAAAAAAACTTTGATGTAATTATAGTAGGTGGTGGATTAGCCGGATTAACAAGCGCCATACATTTATCTAAATTTGAAAAACAAGTTTTACTTATTGAAAAAAATGCCTACCCCAAACATAAGGTTTGTGGAGAATATATTTCTAATGAAGTCTTACCCTATTTAAATTCTTTAGGAATAGATCCAGTAAAAGAAGGAGCGAAAGAGATTTCAAAAGTTCAAATAACAACCACAAAAAGCAAGCTCATAAAAGGAGGATTACCTTTAGGTGGTTTTGGAATCAGTCGTTATTTTTTAGATGATTTACTGGCTAAAAAAGCAACTTCAAACGGAGTTATGATTTTACAAGATTCAGTTGATTCCATTGATTTTAAAGAGAATATTTTTACAATTCAAACGAACAAATCAGGAGCTTTTCAAGGTGAAATTTGCATCGGAGCTTTTGGGAAAAGGTCGACACTAGATGTAAAAATGAATCGAAAGTTCATTCTAAAGAAATCACCTTATCTAGCCGTGAAAATTCACGTAAAAGGAAAATTTCCAGAAGATCTGGTAGCATTGCATAATTTTAAAGGAGGATATTGTGGCGTTTCAAAGGTTGAAAACAATTCTATTAATTTATGTTATATCACAGAGTATTCAAGCTTTAAAAAGCACAAAAATATTGCAGATTTTCAAGAGCAAGTCGTTTTTAAAAATGAGTACTTAAAACAGATATTCAAAGAATCAAAGCCTGTTTTTAAGAAACCGCTCTCCATCAGTCAAATATCGTTTGAAACTAAAAACCCCATAGAAAATCATATAATCATGTGCGGAGATACAGCAGGGATGATTCATCCATTATGTGGTAACGGAATGGGAATGGCAATTACAAGCGCACAACTGGCGAGTATTCGAATAGTACAATTTTTAAATGGAGAAATAAAAACAAGAGAAAGTTTAGAAAAGCAGTACCTTAGAGATTGGAACAAAGAATTTAAAACTCGACTGAAAGCCGGGCATTTTATTGCTTGGTTGTTTAGAAATCAAACCATTTCTGAAATAGCGTATTCAATCCTGAAAATGGCTCCTTCTTTGTTACCAAAAATAATTCAATTTACACACGGCAAACCCCTAAGAAAAGTATGAGTTTTCTTGTTAACACATCCTTCCGTTCTTCAGAAACAGAAATCATGGACAACTTCAAATTAGAAGGAGAAATGTTCCGCGATACTTTAGATAAATTAGAGACAATTAACCGCTTATTAGGAGGAAATGTTGTAACTATAAATGGAGTAAAAAAACTCCTTAAAAACAGCCCAAAAAACAAAACAATAACGATTATTGATTTAGGTTGCGGACATGGAGATATCTTGCGAGATGTTGCCAAATTTGGAAGAAAGCATGGATACATATTTCAATTGATTGGAATTGACGCTAATCCAGATGCGATAGCATATGCAAATGAATTGTCTACAGAATACCCCGAATTGAGTTTTGAGACGATTGATATTTTCTCTGATGAATTTAAAAAATTAAAATATGATGTGGTTTTATGTACCTTGTTTTTACATCACTTTAAAGACGATGAGTTAATTTCATTTTTAAGACCAACCGTACAAAATGCAAAAATTGGAGCCGTTGTCAACGATCTTCACAGGCATAGATTAGCCTATTATCTTTTCAAATTAGTTGGACTATTTATTAAAAACAAAATGGTTAGAGAAGATGGATTAACATCAGTTTTAAGAGCCTTTAAAAGAAAAGATTTAGAATATATTTCAACACAAACGAAAGTTCGTTTTTCCATTCAATGGAAATGGGCTTTTCGTTATCAATGGATTTTACAAAATAAATGAGCGTAAAAATAACAGCAGTAGCAAAACAGCTACCAAAACATACAAGAGAAACAAAAGACATCATCCCGTTTGTTAAACTTTGGATGTCTGGTCAAGACGAACGTTTCCAACGAAAAGTAATTAAATTGTTTGAAGGAGCAGGAGTGGATAGACGCTATTCCATTATGGATGCAGAAGCTGTTTTTTTGAATTCGTCATTTGAAGACAAGAATAATATTTATGTCAGAGAAGTCACAACACTTGCAGAACAATCTCTGATCAAAGCATTAAAAAAAGCAAACCTAGAACCTACAGATATTGATTATATCATCACAGTAAGTTGTACGGGAATTATGATTCCTTCTGTAGATGCGTACTTAATCAATAGCTTGAAAATGAAACAAGATATTGTACGATTGCCAGTCACAGAAATGGGTTGTGCAGCAGGAGTTTCAGGAATTATTTATGCCAAGAATTTTTTAAAAGCAAATCCAAATAAAAGAGCGGTTGTTATTGCCGTCGAATCTCCTACCGCGACATTTCAATTGGATGATTATTCAATGGTAAATATTGTAAGTGCCGCTATTTTTGGAGACGGAGCAGCAAGCGTAATCCTTTCATCTTACGAAGAAGATGAAGGTCCAAAAATCTTAGATGAAGCCATGTATCATTTTTATGATGCTACACATATGATGGGTTTCAAATTAGTGAATTCAGGGTTACAAATGATTTTAGATAAATCAGTTCCAGAAACTATTTCAAATCATTTTCCAAAGATTGTGCATCCGTTTTTAGAGAGAAATAACCTAACAATTGAAGACGTAGATCACTTAATTTTTCATCCTGGTGGAAAGAAAATTGTACAAACGGTGGAAGATTTATTCGGGTCTTTAGGAAAGAATATAGATGATACAAAAGAAGTTTTACGACTGTATGGAAATATGTCGAGCGCTACGGTAATCTATGTTTTAGAACGATTTATGGATGGTGATAGAAAATCAGGAGAAAGAGGATTGATGTTGAGTTTTGGACCAGGGTTTTCTGCACAAAGAATATTATTAGAATGGTGATGAAATGAGAAAAGAAACAAGAAGCAAGAGAAAAGACGACCTTGTCACATCGAGCTGTCATTCTGAGGAATGAAATGACGTGAGAATCTTTTCAATAAAAGGAAGATAAAAAATGAAAGAATTTGAAGATAAAAACGAATGGGCACTTATTTTAGGAGGTTCAAGCGGACTCGGTTTGGCAACGGCAAAAAAGCTAGCCAAACACGGAATGAATATTTGTATTGTTCATAGAAATTTTCGTTCTCAGCAAGAACAAATAGAAAAAGAATTCAATGAAATTACGCAAGAAGGAGTTGATTTTATCAGTTATAATACAGATGCTTTTCACGCAGAAAAGAGAGCTGCGCTGATAGAAGATCTTCAAGAAGAATTAGAAGGAGGAAAAATAAAGACGCTTGTACATAGTGTTGCTAAAGGAAATTTAAAACCAATGGTTTCAGATTCCACACCCACACTAAAAACCGATGATTTCCAATTGACCATAAATGCCATGGGAATTAGTTTATACGATTGGACGAAAGCAATTTTTGATGCGAAACTATTTTCAGATGATGCTCGAGTACTTAGTTTTACCAGCGAAGGAAATAGCAAAGCATGGCGAAATTATGCTGCAGTATCTGCAGCAAAAGTGACATTAGAGGCTATTACCAGAAATATTGCCTTAGAATTTGCGCCTTATGGAATTCGAGCTAACTGCATTCAAGCCGGAGTGACAGATACCGCATCTTTACGAATGATTCCAGGAAGCGATGAAATTAAAAAACATTCGTTATTGCGAAACCCATTTAACAGATTAACATTGCCAGAAGATGTTGCAAATGCAGTGTATTTATTATCCAAAGATGAAGCATCTTGGATTAATGGAACCATTATTCCTGTAGATGGAGGAGAACATATTAGTTGACGAATATCATTTCCGAGAAGCGGGAATTCAGAATAAGAATAGATTACAGATCAAGTTGGGAATGACAACAAAAACAAATAAATAGTTCAACAGTTGAACAAAGAAACAATCATACAACTCTTACCATACCAAACTCCATTTTTATTTGTGGAGGAATTGACTCACGTTTCAGAAACTGGAGCAGAAGGTTTTTATAGCTTTAAAGAAGACGAGTTTTTTTATGAAGGTCATTTTAAGGACAATCCGATTACACCTGGTGTCATTTTAACAGAAGTGATGGCGCAAATTGGCGTCGTTTGCCTTGGAATTTATTTATTAAAAGAGGAGGTTTCAGAAAATCAAAAACCTCAAATAGCACTCACGTCTAACGAGGTAGATTTCTTTTTACCAGTGCGTCCAAAAGAACGTGTAAAAGTAGTTTCAGAGAAACTATATTTTCGCTTTAATAAACTCAAATGCAAGGTGCAACTATTCAACGAAAAAGAAGAGTTGGTTTGTAGAGGAACGATTTCAGGAATGCTAAAACCCGCGAACGATGAAGAATAGAGTTGTTATTACAGGAATGGGTGTTGTCGCTCCTAATGCAATAGGCTTGGATAATTTTTTAAAAGTGATTCAAGATGGGGAATCAGGAATCACCTTTCATCAAAAACTTCAAGATTTTAAATTTTCTTGTTGTATTGGCGGAATTCCCGATGTTTCAGAGGAATTAAAAAACCAATATTTAACGCCCTTACAATTGCGAGGATTTGATAGTTCTGGAATTTTATATGGATGTATGGCAGGAATGGATGCCTGGAAAGATGCAGGTTTTTCCATTGATGAAAATTCACCGATTGACTATGATTCAGGAATGGTGTTTGGAACAGGAACATCTGGAGTTGAAAAGTTTAGAGAAGCGATTTATAAACTAGATGATCAAAAAGTAAAACGACTGGGAAGTACGGTTGTCATTCAAACAATGGCAAGTGGAATTAGTGCGTATTTAGGAGGGATTCTAGGAATGGGAAACCAAGTGACTACAAATTCATCGGCATGTACCACAGGAACAGAAGCTTTATTGATGGGGTTTGACAGAGTTCAATCAGGGAAAGCAACACGAATGTTGGTAGGAAGCTGTAGCGATGACGGAGCTTACATTTGGGGAGGATTTGATGCCATGCGCGTGATGACATATAAACATAATGGTTCACCAGAAAATGGGTCAAGACCAATGAGTGAAACTGCTTCTGGGTTTGTTCCGGGAAGTGGTGCAGGAGCATTGGTATTAGAGTCTTTAGAAAGTGCTTTAGAAAGAAAAGCAACTATTTATGCAGAAGTTTTAGGAGGAAACATCAATTCTGGCGGACAACGAAATGGCGGCACCATGACTGCTCCAAATTCTGAAGCTGTGCAGAAATGTATTGTTGACGCAATGAAAGAAGCAAAGATCTCACCTACAGAAATTGATGCCATCAACGGACATTTAACCGCAACGATTAAAGACCCTGTAGAAATAGAAAACTGGACGAAAGCCCTAGGAAGAAAAGGGGACAATTTTCCATATATTAATTCCTTAAAATCGATGGTTGGACATTGTCTCGCTGCAGCAGGATCTATAGAATGTGTCGCTACAGTTTTGCAATTAAAACATCAATTTATTTTTCCGAATATTAATTGTGAAGATGTGCATCCTGAAATTTCAAATCAGATCAACAAAGAGAAAATTCCAACTAAAATGATGCAAAAAGAATTGAATATCATTGCAAAAGCAAGTTTTGGCTTTGGAGATGTAAATGGATGTGTTATTTTTAAGAAGTATTAATAATTTTCTTTGTTATTCCTGTGTAGGTAGGAATCTCAAGGAAGTATAAAACATATTCCTGCCTAAGCAGGAATGACATAAAATATAATATGATAAGAGACGAACTAATTACCTCATTAAAGAAGATTGTAAAACCATATATTCAGGATGAAGAAGCTTTTAAAAACCTTTCAGAAGATACAGACTTTATCAATGATTTAAAAATTAATTCTGCTAATTTAGTGGATGTAATTTTAGATGTTGAAGATGAGTTTGATATTGAAATTGATAACGATTCAATGGAGAAAATGTTATCAGTAAAAGCAGCGATGGATATTATTGAAATCAAATTAGCAGAATCTTGATTGGTAATGATATCATAGATGTATCATTGGCCACAACAGAAAGTGATTGGAAACGTGAGGGCTTTTTAGAAAAACAATTTACAGCGAAAGAACAACGGATTATTTTAAAAGCGAATAATCCTTTTGAAATGGTTTGGAGGTTTTGGAGCATGAAAGAATCTGCCTATAAAATTTATACTCAACAAAACCAAGAACGATTTTTTGCGCCTAAAAAATTTGAATGTGAACTTACATCAGAAGATGAAGGAACTGTTCATTTTCAAGATCAAAAATTCTACACTATTTCCAATTTAAATGTGAATTATATTTTCACTGTGGCAAGCTTAAAGAAAGAAACTATGGTCTTTTCTGAAATTGGACCTTCTTTTGGAATTGACAAGCGTATCAAAAAGAAATTAGAAGAAGAGACAGGAATTTCCGCTTCAGAAATTGAACAAAAAAAGGCAAAAAACGGAACTCCCAATTATTATCACAAAAACGAATTATTATTAAAATCATGCTCTATTTCTCATCATGGGAATTACGGAGTATTTTCACTTTTATTCAATTAAACTATGAAAGAATTCATTGCATACGCAAAACAAAAATTCGCTGTAGATAAGAAACTTATCATTTTATATGCAGTTATATATTTCCTCTGGGGGACAGGAATGGACTCATTTGGAGAGTATATGGAACTTGCTAGGTTTACCTATTGGTGGCAAGTGATTACAGTGTATTTAATTTATATGATTCCGATTTCTCTACTTCTTAGAGGCTTGCCTTTTCATATGCAATATGCGTATGGTTTAATAGCGATGGGATTGTTAGAGTTTGGAGGTTATCTGATGGGTAGTTCTTATGCATACCCAGATAATTTAATGGATCAGTATTTAAATGTTAGAAATTTTAGTTTAGGAATGTCATTGTTTTTTGCAGTGTATTTTCCTTTAGGAAATGCATTAGTTGGATGGGTTTATAAACTAATTTTCAGAAAAAGTGCTGCATAATAGAAGTCACGTTTCAGAAAACTTAGACGATTTAGATTTAAGTGGAGAATTACTAACAAAGACATTGGATGGACTATCAGTCATTAATTCATTTTTTGGAAATAGTTCTCAAACGCTAAAAACAATCCAAAAAATCTCCAAAAAAAATCGAATCGAAATGATTGTTGATTTAGGGTGTGGTGGAGGCGATAATCTGAGAAAATTAGCTATATGGTTTCAGTTACAAAATCAAGAAATACAATTGATAGGAATTGATGGAAATCAAAATAGTTTGGAATATGCTAAATCTAAAGATGATAAAACAGCATATATTCAAGCTGATATACTACACGAAAATTTTGAAATTCCAGCCTGTGATGTCTTGATAAGTAGTCATTTTATGTATCATTTTTCAGATTGTGAATTGATTGAATTTCTAAAGAAATCAAAAGATAAGGTTGTTACAGCAATTGTTTTTAGTGAACTTCAAAGAAGTAAGGTAGCGTATCTTCTTTTTAAAATTTTCAGTTTTTTGATGCCTTTTTCTACTATGGTGAAGCAAGATGGTTTGCTAGCCATCAAAAGATCTTTTACAAAAAAAGAACTGAAAGAGATTTTAAAAAAAGCAGGAATTAAAAACTATTCTTTGCAATGGAAATGGTGGTTTCGGTTTATCTTAGTCGTCCCTATATCCGATGTATGACTCTAAAAGAAAACTTATTTCAGCAATGTGTAGCGTCTGTAAATTATCGTTTACAAAACATACAAGACACTATTTTATCTCATCAAAAAGCACTGAGTTCAGAAACTAAAAGTTCAGCGGGAGACAAGCATGAAACTGGTAGAGCAATGTTGCAATTAGAAATGGAAAAAGCAGGTCAGCAATTAGGATCGATTCAGCAAATGAAAGAAACTTTAGCAAAGGTTGATGTCTCAAAAAAAACGACTGTTGGAAGTTTGGGAACGATCATTGAAACGAATCAAGGAGTTTATTTTCTAAGTATTAGCGCAGGGCAACTAGCAGTTGGAGGCAATGTTTATTTTGCGATATCGGTTTCTTCTCCGATTGGACAATTATTGTTGGGAAAAAAAGTAGGAGATGTATTACGATGGAACGAGAAAGAAATCAATATTAAAAAGATTTCCTGATGCTGCTTGTTCAGAATGTTGAAGGAAAATAGTTTGACCCTCAAACACCGCTTCAATCAGCCAAAAAGATCCTTTGAAATATGATTTAACAACGGTGGCTTTGTGACTTGAAGTTTCTACGATTTTAATTTGATGTGGATATAGCAACATCAATTTTCCGTTAACATCAATTTTATTTACATCATCAAACAGTGCGGCAACATACTGTTCAGACGGATTTTCGTACAAACTTTTTGGTGAATCATTGGCTATAATTTGTTGATTTTTTATCACAATCATTTGATCTGCAAAAGACAAGGCCTCATCACCATCGTGAGTAGCTACGATGCAGGCAATGTTATTCTCCTTAAGATATGTGAAGAGGTTTCTTCTGAGTGAATTCTTTTTAAAATTATCTATTTGACCAAAAGGCTCGTCTAATAAAAGGAGTTCAGGCTCTTTAGCTAAAGCTCTAGCAATGGCGACTCTTTGTTGTTGTCCGCCACTCAAGTTTTTTACTTTCTCGTTCCTAAATTCTGTCATTTCAATCACCTTTAAAAGTTCTTGAGTTCTTTCTCTTGTTTCTTCTGGATGAAATCGAGATAAGAATTTTTCAATATTTTCTGAAACAGAGGTGAACGGCATCAAATCGAAATCTTGTGCTACATATTTAAAAAAACCCATTCCGGGAACCAAATGAAAAGCAGGGCCTAATACTTGTTTTTCATTCCAAAATATCGACCCTTTATTTAGATCTAACAATCCATAAATAGCTTTTAATAAGGTCGATTTTCCGCTACCACTTTCACCCATGACACACAAATGTTGTCCGGCTTCTAAAGAGAAAGAAAGGTTTTTTAAAACTTCTTTTTTCTTATGATATTGAAAAGATATATTATCGACTTTTAGCATAAAAAAACCGCGAACTATTTAAAATAGTTCGCGGTGTAAAAATACTGAAAATTACATCAGTTAGCTCTTAATTTTTGCTTTTGGCGGATTTGGTAACTTGTCAAATCCCATATTATATAATGTAAAACCAAAAATATCTGAATATTGCTCGATGGTTTTTGCAACCGGAGTTCCAGCACCATGACCAGCATTGGTTTCAATTCTAATAAGTACCGGGTTTTTTCCAGCTTGTTTATCTTGTAATTCTGCAGCAAATTTAAAACTATGTGCAGGAACTACACGATCATCATGATCTCCTGTAGTTACCATTGTTGCAGGATATGACGTTCCTTCTTTTACATTATGCACAGGAGAATATCCTTTTAAATAGTCAAACATTTCTTTGTTATCATTTGCAGTTCCATAATCATATGCCCAACCAGCACCAGCTGTAAATGTATGATAACGGAGCATATCTAAAACTCCTACCGCAGGAAGCGCCACACGCATTAGATCTGGTCTTTGTGTCATTGTTGCTCCAACTAATAATCCTCCGTTAGAACCACCACGAATAGCCAAGTAGTCTGAAGAAGTATATTTCTTTTCAATTAAATATTCTGCAGCAGCGATAAAATCATCAAATACATTTTGTTTTTGAAGCTTAGTACCTGCTTTGTGCCATTCTTTACCATATTCGCCACCACCACGAAGATTTGGCACAGCATAGACTCCACCTTGCTCCATCCAAATAGCATTAGTCACACTAAAACCAGGATTTAAACTGATGTTAAATCCACCATAACCATATAAAATAGTCGGGTTTTTTCCATGTAACTTCACTCCTTTTTTATGAGTAATAATCATAGGAATTTTGGTACCGTCTTTTGAACTATAAAATACTTGATTACTTTCATAATCGTCTGGATTGAAATCAATTTCTGGGCTCCAGTATAATTCTGATTCACCCGTTTCAATCGTATATTTATAAATACTAGAAGGCGTGTTATAGTTGGTAAAAGAGAAGTAACCGATTTTAGCAGCTGTTTTTCCACCAAAACCACCAGCATTTCCAACACCAGGTAATTTTATTTCACGGATTAGTTTTCCGTTAAAATCATATTGCATTACTTTAGAAACAGCATCTACCATGTATTCTGTAAAGAAATAGCCACCACCGCTTGAAGGACTTAACACATACTCGGTTTCAGCAATAAAATCTTTCCAGTTTTCAACTGTAGGGTTTTTAGCATCTACCGTTACAATTTTTTGATTTGGCGCGTTTAGGTTGGTTACTAAAAACAGTTTGCTTCCTCTATTATCTATAATATAGGTATCACTATCAAAGTTGTTTATCACAGGAATTAATTTGCTGTTTTTCTTCGATAAGTCTTTTATAAATAATTTATTTCCAGAAGTAGAAGTAGAAGCTGTAATCACTAAGTATCGATCATCTTCTGTTAAATAACCACCTACATAACGATGTTTTTCAGCAGCACTTGCTCCAAAAATTATTGGGTCATTTTTTTGAGAGGTTCCTAGCTTGTGATAGTATAATTTATGTTGATCTGTTTTTGCAGACAACTCGCTTCCTTTTGGCTTGTCGTAACTAGAATAGTAGAATCCTTCGTTTCCTTTCCAAGAGATTCCAGAGAATTTAACATCCACCAAAGTGTCTCCTTTTATTTTCTTTGATTCAACATCAATGATAATCACTTTACGCCAATCGCTTCCTCCTTCAGAGATTTGATACGCAGCTGTTTTTCCATCTTTAGAAAAGTCTAATCCACTTAAAGAGGTTGTTGCATCTCCAGAAAAAGTATTAGGATCTAAGAATACTTCTTCTTCTCCTTCACCGCCTTTTTTACGATAGACAACATATTGATTTTGTAATCCGTTGTTCTTGTAGTAATAGGTGTAATCTCCTTCTGTAAAAGGAGCCGTTATTTTTTCATAGTTCCATAACTCCGATAAGCGGTCTTTTAATTGATCTCTGTATGGAATTTTAGAGAGATAATCAAAGGTAACTTCGTTTTCTGTTTTTACCCAATCTTCGGTTTCTTTACTTTTATCGTCTTCTAACCAACGATAATTATCTACAACCTCTGTTTCAAAAAATGTGTCTACAACAGGTTTTTTTGCTGTCTCGGGATAATTCACAGTAATATCTCTTTTGTTTGATTCTTCTTTACAAGCTGTTAGCATTGTAGCAGCGCAAAGGATAGGAATGATTAATTTTTTCATTGTTTCAGTGATTAATTGTGCTCTAAATTAATACAAAAAAAACCTCTTGTGTCATTTTTACAAAAGGTTTCATAAAATTTAACATTTTTGATTTATTCAAACAAGGATTTAAACTTGTCCCAGTTTGTATAAATTAAAAAGATATTTAATACCGCAACAACGGCTGCAAATAAGATTCCTTGAGGATCATAAGAAGCATGAAAAGCGACAATATTAAACGAAACAGGTACAAGCATTATTAATGCAAAAGGAACTGCTTTGTTTAAAACTAATAAAAGACCTGCTAGAATATAAACAACTCCAAGTGTTGGGAAAATATACCCGCTTTCCGCTAAGGCTCCCATAAACGAACCCGCTGCTTCTGGTAATTCTGGGGCTGGCATAAAATCTAAAAATTTGTTGGCGCCGAAAACTAGCATTGCTACACCTAGAAGGTATCGAGCAATTGTTGCAATTAATTTCATAATATAAAGTGTTAGTCAATAATTAGTTAGACTTAAATCTACGAAAAAGAATATAGATGTATTTTTACCTTATTAAAGAGTGTAATTTTCATCAATTTAAAACGTCTAAATTTGCTGAACACAAGAAGTTATTATGACAGAAAACCTAACGAAGGAAACCTTTTTAGAAAAGGTCTTCAATTACGAGAAAAATAAAGAATGGGCATTTGAAGGAAAGGTGCCAGCAATTATAGATTTTTATGCAGATTGGTGTGGACCTTGCAAAATGATTGCTCCGATTTTAGAAGAACTAAGTGAAGAGTATGGCGATAAAATAAATATCTATAAAGTAGATACTGAAGCACAACAAGAACTCGCTGCTGCTTTTGCTATTAGAAGTATTCCTTCTATGTTGTTTATTCCAATGGATGAACAACCGCAAATGGCAAATGGAGCGCTACCAAAACAAAATTTAAAAGAAATGATTAAAGATGTTTTAAAGGTAGAAGCTTAAAAAATAAAAATCCCGAGTGATTAATCGGGATTTTTTATGTCGTAAAACCCATGCATAAGAACCTTATACATAAGAAAATTATGCATATATTTGAATTTGCTAAATAACACAATCATGGGAAATCAAAAATTATACAAAGGTTCTTTGCAAACGATCATTTTAAAATTGTTAGAAGAGAAAGATAAGATGTATGGATATGAGATCACACAAAAAGTAAAAGAGCTCACAAAAGGAGAGTTGCAAATTACTGAAGGAGCATTATATCCTGCCTTGCATAAATTAGAAGCCGATGGTTTGTTAGATGTTGAGGTCGCTAAAGTTGGAAACAGATTAAGAAAATATTATAAGTTAACAGAAAGCGGAACAAAAGAAACGGCTAACAAGTTAGCAGAAATGGAAGAGTTTTTAAAGACAATGCAGCATTTGGTAAATCCTAAATTTAGTTTGGAGTAAATTTTTAGCTATGGAAATCACAAAAGAACAAATACAAGAAATAGACAATCGTTTAGAAAAAAATGGTGTAAAATATTGGGATATTAGGATAGAACTATTAGATCATGTTGTCACGGATGTAGAAGTTAGAATAACAAAAGGGGAAATATTTAAAGAAGCAGTTCAAAACTCTTTTATTTCTTTGGGTTGGAATGGAAGTTTTAAAGACATAACTAGATATAGATTGCTGGATATTAATAAAATTATAAGAAAACAATATTTTAATCAAGTAAAACAATTTTTTTTATCGGTAAAGTATTTACTTGGCATTGTTTTACTTATAGCAACATACTTCTTGTTTTTTTTAAATACAAACGATAAATCGTTTGGTATAATCTCTATAATTATATTACTATTACCAGTTTGTTATAGTATCTTAAATCATCTTTATCTATTCTCAACATCAAAAAAATCAGGGTATTTATTGTATAGTAGTTTTTACATTGTTTTCTCTTTTTTATTTTTAAATATTTTTATTCAGCTTTTTTACCAAAAAGGATTTATACTGAGTTCTGTAGAGACCAAAAAAATAGTTTTGTTTATAGTTGTAATTCTTAATAGTATATTTTCTCTTGCAGGAATCTTACTACATCTAAGAATTTCTGAAAAAATAAAAATGATAAAAAATAAGTTGTTGAGTTTATGAAACTAACCAAAAAGGACATCCAAGAACTCTATAAATTCACGCGACAACATTTTGTGTATTATTATGATGTACAAACAGAATTAGTAGATCATTTAGCAAATGATATAGAAGAAATTTGGACCGAGAAACCAAATTTATCATTTCAAGAAGCGAGAGATATGTCCTTTAAGAAATTCGGGGTTTTTGGATTTATGAATGTTATTGAAGCCAAACAAAAACAAATGAATAAACGCTACATAAATATTCTTTGGCGATTTACGAAAGAGTGGTTTACGCTTCCGAAACTAATTATTACCACAGGGATATTCAGTTTTTTTTATTTTTTTTTACAGTTTCAATTTTCAGAATATATCCTTTTAGGAAGTTTTGTTCTTTTAATTATTATTGATCTGATCAGAGTATTAAAAACAAAAAAGCAAAACAATAAAAAAAAGCAAGAAAAAGAAAAGATCTTTCTGTTAGAATCTATGATAGACACTACTCGAAATGGATTTACAGGAATTGTTTTTTTAAACACATTTAATGTGATTGATTTATTCAAAAAAAGCGTTAGTTCCTTAGAAATCCATTGGTTATTGTTAACTTCCCTTCTTTTAACCTTTTATGTAATTCTATTTTATGTGGCAACTTATGTTATCCCAAAAAAAGCAGAAGAATTGTTAGAAGAAAATTATCCAGAATATAAATTATCTAAAAACCTGTAACAAAATAACCTTTTGATATACTTATTGATTGTTCTAACTAATGAAACCAAACTATGATTAAACATTTTTTACGCTTAGAATGGAAACAATATTTTCGTTCTTCTCATTGGCAAAGAGGAATTGCTTTAAAAATAATTATGGTGTTTTTTGCACTGTATTTTGTTCTTTCTTTTTTAGCAATTGGAGTCGGTGGATATTATCTTTTAAAGAAAATGTTTCCAGAATTAGACCCTCTACAGGTAGTAAACTCCTATTTGCTATATGCAATTATGGGTGATTTGATTTTTAGATATCTCATGCAGAAATTACCTGTCATGAATATCAAGCCCTTTCTTATTTTACCTGTTAAAAAAAGCAAACTAGTTCATTACCTCTTGGCAAAATCATCGGTATCTTTTTTCAACATCTTAGGATTGTTTTTTTATGTTCCTTTTTCAGTGGTTTTAATCATAGAAGGATATAATACAACAGGAGTATTAGGTTGGTTGTTTACGATTATTTTACTGATTCAATCTGCAAATTTTCTAAACTTTTTAATTAATAAAAACAACGTTGCTTTCGGAACAATGATCGTTGTTTTATTAGGTTTAGTTAGTCTTCAATATTTTGATGTATATAATGTTACAGATTTTGGAGGTCAAATATTTGATGCTGTTTATACTAGCCCTATGTATTCCATACTTGCTGTAATAACACTTGTAACCTTATATTACGCTAACTTTAAGCTATTGCGTAATAGAGTTTACTTAGATGAAGTAGTTTCTGAAAAAGTGGAAGAAGCAAAATCTGTAGATTTATCATTTGCAAATAGACTGGGAGATGTAGCTCCGTTTATAAAAAATGATATTCGTTTAATTTGGAGAAACAAAAGAACTAAAACAGTTTTCTTAATGTCTTTTCTGTTCTTGTTTTATGGATTAATTTTTTTCACTCAAGAAACGTATAGAGAAATGCCAGCAATGTTAATGTTTGCCTCATTATTTATTACGGGAGGTTTTACTTTAAATTATGGACAATTTATCCCAGCCTGGGATAGCTCTCATTATAAAATGCTAATGAGTCAAAGCTTTAAGTACAGAAAATTCTTAGAATCTAAATGGATTTTAATGGTAGTAATGACTACAGTGCTTTATTTTTTAAGCTTTCCTTACTTATATTTTGGAATAGATATTTTCTTAATGATCACCGCAGGAGCGATTTTTAATATTGGGTTTAATTCCCTTTTCTTATTATATTCTGGATCCTTTAATAGAAAAAGAATTGATTTAAACAAAAGTGGTTTTGGTAATACACAAGGAACAAGCGCAACACAGTTTTTAATTATTATCCCATTAATGTTATTTCCAATGTTGATCTTTTGGCTTTTTAATAAATTTGTTGGCGGAAGCTCTGGATATATTGCTGTGGCATCACTAGGAATTATAAGCCTACTTTCTAAAAATTATGTGATGAATTATATTGAGAAAAAATACATTAAAGATAAATACGCGATGATTAACGCTTTTGAAAAGGAAGCATAGTTTTAACCAATCAGAAAGACAATGATTACAATAAATACAATTTCAAAGACATACGGAAAAGCAGAAGTTTTAAATGTACCATCTATAGAAATTCCAACCGGACAAAGTTTTGGTTTGGTAGGAAACAACGGAGCTGGAAAAACAACGCTTTTCAACATCTTATTGGACTTAATAAGACCTACCACAGGGAGCATTATAAACAACGATGTTACTGTAAACCATAGTGAAGCATGGAAAACATTTACAGGATCTTTTATTGACGAATCTTTTCTAATTGGATATTTAACT
>TARA_R110000787_G_scaffold137458_20_pt1 | contig 19122 bp, 13 predicted proteins | sample TARA_R110000787 | Tara Oceans TARA_R110000787 (sample SAMEA4397920) | marine metagenome | biome: Polar Biome; feature: [DCM] deep chlorophyll maximum layer (ENVO:01000326); material: water (ENVO:00002006), including particulate matter (ENVO:01000060) such as... | depth 35 m
CGCGTAATCACGCGCCTGCTGATAGGCCCGTTCCGCAATCGCCACGCCCTGCAGACCAACAGACAGCCGGGCATTGTTCATCATCGTGAACATGCAGGCGAGGCCCCTGTTTTCCTCCCCCACCATCCAGCCCAGCGCCCCGCCATCATCGCCATAAGACATCACGGCTGTCGGGCTGGCCCTGATGCCCAGCTTATGCTCCAGCGACACACAGCGCAGATCATTGCGCTGACCGGGATTACCGTCAGCGTCCGGGATAAATTTTGGCACCACAAACAGCGAGATGCCACGAGACCCCGGCGGCGCATCAGGTGTGCGCGCCAGCACCAGATGCACGATATTCTCCGACATATCGTGTTCGCCATAGGTGATATAGATTTTCTGACCGGTGATCCGCCAGGCGTCTCCATCCGGCACGGCACGGGTCTTGACCTGTGACAGGTCCGATCCGGCCTGCGGCTCGGTCAGGTTCATGGTACCGGACCAGCGACCGTCGATCATGCCCGGCAGATATGTCTCCTGCTGCGCCTTCGTGCCATGTTCCAGCAGCGCCTCGATGGCGCCCTGATTGAGCAGCGGGCAAAGACCGAAAGACAGGTTCGATGCCTGCCAGACTTCCGACACGGCAAAGGCCAGCGCCCAGGGCAGTCCCTGCCCGCCATGCGCTTCCGGAAACGGTACCGCATTCCACCCGCCTTCACAGAACTGGCGATAGGCTTCCCGGAAACCCTCCGGCGTACGAACTACACCATTTTCAGCAACACTGCCGGTCAGGTCCCCGGAGAAGTTCAGCGGAGCAATGACCTCAGAGCCAAACCGGCCAGCTTCTTCCAGTACCGCCCGTGCCAGATCCTCCGTCACTTCTTCCCAGCCGGGCAGCGACGACAACTCCCCAAATTCCGCCAGTTTTTCCAGCGTAAACCACATATCCTCGACCGGTGCGGTATAGGGAATCATCTTCATATCCTCATTCTGTCTGCTTCATTGTTGTTACCGCCGTTTTCCGGGGATGTCATGTTCTGCAACAGGTATGGGGCTGATGATACAGATGAACACAGATAAACACGGATGGCTCCGGTATCCCGGATATGACTGACGAATGAGTCCGGACACCTGTCTGGAAAGATATATCGCGCCCTTCGGGCGCAGAAATTCCAGTTCCTTCACACATCACAGATCTTACACCATGCCCTCATTTCCCAGAGACCATCCGTGTTTATCTGTGTTCATCTGTGTCAGAAAAAACTGATCACGCTCAGCGTCACAAACCCGCTTCCACGGCTTCAAACTACAGAACTGCGTCGATGCGCCCCAGATCAGATCAGGGGTGATACAGGATCGCGCTCCTTCAAAGCACCTTGCCGGGATTCATGATACCGGCCGGGTCCAGGGCTTTCTTGATGGCGCGCATCATGTCCATCTCGACAGCCTGCTTGCGCTCGGCGACTTCTGCCCGCTTCAGGACACCGACACCATGTTCGGCAGAAATCGAGCCGTCCATCGACACCGTAATATCGTGGACGATCTTGTTCAGCACCGGATAGTAGCTCAGGAAATCCGGGTGGCCGACCGGCTCGGAGACATTGAAATGCATGTTGCCATCACCGGCATGACCGAAGGCGCAGACACGCACATCCGGAATCTCTGCCTCACACGCCTTCGTCGCGACCTCAAGAAATTCCGCGACGCGCGAGACCGGTACCGAGATATCATGCTTGATGCTGACACCTTCCAGCTTCTGAACCAGCGGAATGCTCTCACGAATGGCCCAGAGTGACTTGGCCTGCGTCTCGTTCTGAGAAATCACCGCGTCGAGCACCAGTTCCTGTTCAAAGGCTTCCCCCAGGGCGGCCTCCACCTCATCCTGAACCGGGCGACCGGAGGCGATGTTGGTCACCACATACCAGGGATAGCGTTCCGTAAACGGATCCTTGATCGATGTTTCATGTTTTACGACATAATCAACACAGCGACGTTCCATCAGCTCGAAAGCCGAGACCGCATCGCCCGTGCAGTCGCGCAGGATGCCCAGCAGTTCGATCGCCTTAGCCGGGTTTTCCACCGCGATCAGGGCTGTCTGTGTATGGCGTGGCAGGGTGAACAGCTTGAGGCTGGCCGCCGTAATGATGCCCAGCGTCCCCTCCGCCCCGATAAACAGATGTTTCAGGTCATAGCCGGTATTGTCCTTGCGCAGCTTCCGCAGGCCATTCCAGATTTCACCCGTCGCCGTGACCACTTCCAGCCCCAGTACCATCTCCCGCGCATTGCCATAGCGCAGCGTCGTATTTCCCCCGGCATTGGTCGCCAGATTGCCACCGATGGTACAGGTTCCTTCTGCCGCCAGGCTCAGCGGAAACAGCCGGTTCACATCCTGCGCAGCATTTTGCAGTTCCAGCAGGGTACACCCCGCTTCTGCCACCATCGTGTAATCCGCCGGATCAATCTGGCGCACCTTGTTCATACGCTTCAGTGAAATCGCGACCGCATTGGAATCATCAGGAATTGCCCCGCCAACCAGACCGGTCATTCCACCCTGCGGCACGACTGGCGTACCAGACTCCGCACAGGCCCGCACTGCCTTCGCAACCTCTTCGGTGGAACGCGGCCAGACAACCATCTGACACTTCCCGTGCCACAACCCCCGCGGCTCTTCGAGATGGGCTGCAATGCGTTCGGGGTCCGCACTCCATGAGTCGGAGCCGAGCGTCGAGGTCAGGGTTTCGCTGAGGGACATGGGGGTGCCTGTAGAATGGGGAAACGTGATGCCCGGATTTTGGCAGATGGGGTCCGGGGCGGCAAGTTAAGGTAAAGATATCAAACCTGTTTCTGTTCGGTCCACACCTGAGCCAGTTCCCATAAACTAACGATAAAACCTCTCAAAAAAATTCCATCCCCCTATTCCAGGACCAGATCCGCCCCCTTCTCTGCAATCGCGATGACGCTGGCATTCAGGTTGGCCGACGGCATGTTGGGCATGATGGAGGCGTCGATGACGCGCAGACCTTGCAGCCCGTGCACGCGCAGATGGTCATCAACGACGGTCGTCGGGTTATCGGCGGGGCCCATGCGGCAGGTGCCCATGGGGTGGAAGGTGGTGGTGCCGCGTTGTTTGAGGGCTTCCATCAGGTCTTCATCACTGCGGACCGTCTCGCCCGGGAAATCCTCACCGTCGAAAAAGGGTGCCATGGCCGGGCTGTTCAGGATCGCACGGGCCATCTTCATACCCGCCAGTACAACCTGACGGTCGGTTTCATGCGACAGATAGTTTGGCTGAATCAAGGGCTTGTCGAACGGGTCACCGGTGAGGGCCTTCACATATCCGGTACTTTCCGGACGCTGCTGCCAGCAGGCGACGGACATGCCCGGAAACTTGTCGAGCACCGCCTGACGCCCGGAGGTGTAGCTGGCGGGCATGAAGGATATCTGGAGGTCTGAATTAGCGATCGCCGGGTTGGAACGCCAGAAGGCATAGACCAAGGTTGCCGGCAGCGACAGGACACTGGGCCGCCCCAGCAGCCATTTCGCCACCTCCGGCACCAGACCCAGCCCCTGTGCCCGCTGGTTGATGCTGTCGCTGTTTTTCACTCTCGCCGTAAAGCGCGGGGCATAATGGTCGCGCAGGTTCTGGCCGACCGCTGGCAGGGCATGGCGAACGGGAATGCCAAGGCCCGCCAGATGCACCGGATCGCCGATACCGGAGAGTTGGAGCAGTTGGGGTGAATTGATGACTCCACCGGACAGAATGACCTCTCGGCTGGCCCGCAGGCTGTGATTTTCACCGTCACGCCCACCGACGCGATAATCAACGCCAGTGACCTTGCGCCCTTCCAGTATCAGGGACGTAGCCTGTGCCGAGGTGATGACAGTGAGGTTGGGTCGTGACCGGACGGGTGTCAGGAAAGCGCGGGCCGAACTCATGCGGCGGCGGCGATAGATCGTGCGCTGGGTGTAGCTGATCCCTTCCTGCTCGGCACCGTTATAATCGGCATTTCGGGGGATGCCGAGGCTTTCGGCACCCGCGATGAATGCCTCTGCCAGTTGATGTGTCCAGTCGGTATCCGTGACATGCAGATTACCGTCGCGCCCCCGATAGGCGTCATCACCGCCACCAACCTTCGTCTCCGCCCGACGGAAATAGGGCAGCAGGTCATCGTAGCCCCAGCCGCGATTCCCCATCTGTGCCCAGCTGTTGAAATCCTCGCGGTTGCCGCGGGAATAGATATTGCCGTTGATCGAACTGGAACCGCCCAGCGTTTTGCCGCGCGGCACAGGAATTGACCTTCCCCCCGTCCATTCCGACGGCTCGGTCTGGTAACACCAGTTGAAGACCGGATCATCCATCAGCTTCATGAAGCCTGCGGGAATATGAATGAACGGATGCCAGTCCTTTGGACCCGCCTCCAGCAGACAAACTTTGTGCTGCCCGCTCTCGGTCAGCCGGTTGGCCAGCACGCAGCCCGCCGATCCCGCACCGATAATGATGAAGTCAAAAGTCTGCATAACCCCGGAGGCCTCCCATCCCCCTGAGAGGCTACTGTCCCCGGCGTTTCCTGTACAGAGGGCGGCGTCAGGTTATGACCGTTTTTGGGATGACACAGATGAACACAGATAAACACGGATGGCTCTGGGAACCGGGGTCTTGATGAAAGCCTGTGTGGTGTGCAGAGGCACTGAAACTTCTGCGCCCAAAGGGCGCGATAAATCTTTCCAGACAGGCGTCCGGACTCATTCGTCAATCATACCCGGGTTACCGATGCCATCCGTGTTTATCTGTGTTCATCTGTGTCATCAGCCCACTTCCCCTGTTCCGGCGCCATGCCAGAGAACACCCGTTACCCGCGGGGGGCCGCGGCGCGGGTCAGGCGGTCGTTGATGGCACGGCCGAGGCCGGTGTCAGGAATCGGGGCGATGGTCATTATCCGGGCCGGTCGCTGGTCAAGCAGATGCATCATGGCAAACAGATTGGCCGCGGCTTCCACCAGGTCGCCGGTGGGGCTGAGATTCAGGTCGCCGTCACTGTCACCAAAGCCAAGATGAACGCCGCCCGGTTGTGATGAAACCTGATTAAGCATTACGGGCAGAGAGGGCGCATAATGGCTGGTCAGCTGGCCAGGGGATTTCGGTGCTGTGTCATCGCTGGCCGCCAGCCTGACCGGACCTGTCAGCTTTTCGATCTCCTCCTGCGTCACGCCCCCGGGGCGGAGCAGAACAGGCTGGTCCCCTGTCAGGTCAAGCACCGTCGATTCCAGACCGATCTGGCATGGCCCGCCGTCGAGAATGAGATCGGGTCCGTCACCGAGTGAGCTCGCCACATGCTGCGCGCTGGTGGAGGTAATGCCCCCGGACCGGTTGGCACTGGGGGCAGCCACGGGGCGCCCAACCTGCTCCAGCAGACGCCGGGCAATGGGGTGGGCCGGAATGCGAATGGCAAGACTTGGCAAGCCTGCACTGGCCAGCAGCGAAACCCGGCAGTCCGGCCGGCGCATCAGCACCAGCGTCAGGGCACCGGGCAAAAACCGTTCCGCAAGGACATGAGCCATGTCATGCAGCACAACATGTTCTGCCGCGGCTTCGAAGGACGGGAGATGACAGATCAGCGGATTGAAGCTTGGCCGGCCCTTGGCTTCGAAAATACGCGCAACGGCCCGGTCATCTGTGGCATCTGCCCCCAGCCCGTAAACCGTCTCCGTCGGGAAGGCGACCAGCCCCCCGGTAAGCAGCAGCCCCGCCGCCTGGTCGATACCGGTGGAGGACGCCTCGACAATACTGGTCATTGCCTGCGTTTCTCCGTTCGTCAGTCCTGCTGTCCGCGGGCAATGAAGTGGGGGTTTTCGAATCCCGGCTTGCCGTAAATCATCGGCCCGCCCTCGAACAGTTCCACATCACCGCTGGCACCCAGCAGCACCGCATGAGCGGCAGCAACATCCCATTCCATTGTCCGGCCAAACCGGGGATAGAGATCAGCCTTGCCCTCTGCAATCATGCAGAATTTCAGTGAAGAACCCGCCGTCATCCGCTGCTTCACCTTAACCCCGGTCAGGAAGTTCGACAGTGCCTCGTTATTGGCATGACTGCGGCTGGAAACGACCGTAAGCCCGCCACGCGGCGGCATACGTGCTTCAATCACTTCCGGCAGGCCACCGTCACGCTCTACTGTGGAAGGCGCCGGAAAGGCTGCCTGATAGGTGACATCCAGTGCCGGGGCATGAACCACACCGAGAACCGGGCGACGGTCTGCAATCAGGGCAATATTGACTGTGAATTCCCCGTTACGGCGGATGAATTCCTTGGTGCCGTCCAGCGGGTCAACCAGCCAGAACACGCCACCGGAAATATCCGGAATATTACCCGCGTCGACCTGTTCTTCGGTGACAATCGGAATGCGCGGGGTCAGTGCCTGCAATGACTTCAGGATGACGATATCGGCCGCATGGTCGGCATCTGTCACCGGGGAATGGTCATCTTTCGAGCGAACATCGAATTCGCTTTCATAGACCTCCATGATCCGGTCACCGGCTTCAATGGCAATGGCACGGATATCGGCAAGAATATCAACGGGCTGAAACGGAAGCGTCGTCATTCGGCAGCCGCCTTGCCAGCCTGGTTGATCGCAGTCCAGACCGCTTCCGGTGTGGCCGGCATATCAACCGTGCGGACACCAACCGGCGCCAGCGCATCGCAGATTGCATTGATAACCGCAGCACAGGCACCGATAGCCCCGGCCTCGCCCGCGCCCTTGACGCCAAGCGGATTGTTCAGACAGGGCACAACATTGGTCGAAAAGTCGATGGGCGGAATATCCGTGGCCCGCGGCAGGCAATAATCCATGAATGAACCGGTCAGCAACTGACCGTCACCATCAAACACGGTGCGTTCGTAAAGCGCCTGACCAATGCCCTGAACCGTTCCGCCATGCACCTGACCTTCCAGCATGATCGGATTCAGGATATTGCCGAAATCATCAACGATGACGTAATTGACCAGTTCGGTCATGCCGGTTTCCGGATCAATCTCCAGTTCACAGATATGCGACCCGTTCGGATAGGTTCCCCCATCCGGCTTGAAGGTCTCCATACTGTTCAGGCCCGGCTCTGCGCCTTCCGGCAGATTTGCCGGGTCTTTCGCAGCTTCAGCCACATCATAGAGGCTCATCTGCCGGTCGGTACCGGCGACCGTGAAGACCCCCTCGGAAAACTCCAGATCGGCTTCAGCCGTCTCCATGGCATTGGCCGCGACCTTGCGGGCCTTGTCCAGCACCACCACAGCCGCCGCATCCAGCGCCGCGCCACCAACCGGGATCGAGCGTGATCCGCCGGTGCCAGCCCCGGTGGCGATACGGTCGGTGTCACCCTGTTCGATATGAATACTGTCGAACGGCACACCAAGACGTTCCGCGACCAGCTGGGCATAGGCCGTTTCATGCCCCTGCCCGTTGCTCTGAGTGCCAATCAGCACTGTGATCTGTTCCGGCTTCTCAAACAGAATCTGGGCGCTTTCCGGGCCGCCACGTCCGCAGATTTCGATGTAACTGGCCATCCCGATGCCGCGCAATTTGCCGCGGGTCCGGGCTTCTACCCGACGCTCCTCGAAACCTTCCCAGTCACTGCCCGACATGGCGTCATCCATGTTCCTGGCAAAGTCACCGCTGTCATAGGTATGTTCCAGCGGTGTTGCGAACGGCATTTCCTCGGCCCTGATGAAATTCCGGCGCCGGAATTCACCCTGGCTCATCCCCAGTTCGCGGGCACAGACATCAACCATACGTTCAATCGCATAGGCGGCTTCCGGACGACCGGCACCGCGATAGGCATCAATCGGCTGGGAATGCGTATAAACGCCGAACACTTCCGCATGAATGGCCTGCATCCGGTAACAGCCGGGCAGCATCGGATGACCCAGTGAGGCCGCCACCATTGGCGAGAAGTAGGAAAGATAGGCCCCGAGATTGGCAAGCGTCTGGCATCGCAGCCCGACAATCACCCCTTTCTCGTCACAGGCCGCCTCAAGATGCGACACATGATCGCGGCCATGAACGTCAGACAGAAACAGCTCCGAGCGGTCACAGGTCCATTTGACGGCGCATTTCAGACGACGCGCGGCCCATGAAACCGCGGCATCTTCCGGATACAGGAAGATCTTGATGCCGAAGCCGCCGCCAACGTCCCCGGTCACGATGCGGATATCTTCGCGGTCCATTCCCAGCAGCTTGGCGATTTCCCGCTTCCAGAAATGCGAGCCCTGGGTTGAGCCATGTACGGTCAGCCGGTTGGTCGTGGTATCCCAGCGCGCCAGAACCGAGCGTGGTTCCATCGGATTGGCAACGACCCGGTTATTGATAATCGTGACCTTGTGGGTCGAGGCCGCCGAGGCAAAAGCCGCATCGACCTTGTCTTTGTCACCCGTGGCCCAGTGAAAGGCTGTGTTGTTTTTCACATGTTCCGGCCAGACTTCCGGCTGTCCGCTGTCCATTGCGGATGCCAGGTCAGTGACCGACGGCAGCATTTCATAATCGACATGAACGGCCTCGGCTGCGTCCTGCGCAGCGTCCACGGATGTTGCGACCACCATCGCGACCATATCACCGACAAAGCGCACCCGGTCAGCCGCCATGATCTGCCGTGGCGGGGTCGCCTGCGGCGTGCCGTCGATATTCTCCATCGGCGCGAGGCAACGAAGCGTCCCGACCTTATCTTCAGCCAGTTCCTTCGCTGTCAGAATGGCGACGACACCCGGCATTCCGGAAGCATCTGCCGTTTCCAGCTTTCTGATCCGGGCATGCGCATAGGGACTGCGCACCATCACGGCGTAATGCTGACCGTCATACCTGACGTCATCAGCATAATTACCGCTACCTGTTACGAGACGCTGATCTTCCTTGCGGCGCACTGGCTGGCCGACACCAAACTTTATCATGCCGTCTGTCTGTCCTTGAACTCAGGTTATGTCTGCAATTGCGTGTAATTATGATCCTAGAAAATCAGATCAGCCAACACCACAGGCGATATGATATCCGGAGGGAAATGTTTCACTTCCGACAGACCTCTCTGTCTGCAAGGGAAACTCTGGCTTCAAAGACCGAAACGGACATCCCGGTTCCAGATGGCATAGGGATTTTCGAGGTCCGTGTCTTTCAGCTGGCGCGCAAGAAAACGCTGAATGCGAATATCCGGCGACCAGTAATTTTCCGGCAGACCTGCCTTGCGCTTCAGATTATTCAGGAATGACCGGGGGTCGGGCAGCCCTTCCCATACCATCGGCAGAAACAGCCCCCGTTTCTGCCCCTCAATCATGATCAGTCCGTCTTCACCCGGTGTGATCTTGCGCAGCAAATCCTCTTCATCCTCGAAGGACATCTCTTCGGGCTTCGTCAGAACAGAGATTGAAAGCGCGATGTCCGACACCTCGCCTTTATCCAGCGGACGGAAACGGCGATCCTTGAAAGCTGCCTTAAAGGCGTTCTCCGATACGTCCCGGGCCAGCGCCTGATGAGCCAGCGGTGAGCCGATGCAGCCCCGCAGATTGCCGCTGCGTTTCAGGGTGATAAAGCTGGCTCCCGGCTCCCGGCATTCCTGTGGCCAGTCTTCCAGATCAACATGCACTGGCGCCCCGTTGATAATCCCGTTCTCAATAGAGCTCGCCGCCAGCCTCAGCAGGGCTTCTCCGTGGCGCTTCAGCAAACCGTCGGCATGAGCCGCCTCGGCGGAGCCTTCACTGCTCTCCGTTTCATCAAATACCCAGCTGCCATATCCGACGACCCGGTCTTTCGGCCCGGCCGTATCGCCGCTGTTACGCATATCCACAGTCTTTGCCGACAGTCCCCGCGCCTTCGCAAGTGCCAGCAGGCCACTGACCGGCACACGTCCGCAGGCATGTTCACCATCCAGAGGCCCCGAATCGAGGGACTCGATAGCCGCACAGGATTCTGCATCCAGCTTTTTCGCCTCATCATATCCATGATAGTGGCTGAGATCGGACGAGATGACGATCAGGGTTTCGGGACCGCCCCACAGCATTTCAAGAAGCTTCGCCATCTGCGCGGCTGACGCCCGCCCGGCAGCAATCGGCACAAGCGTGAATTTTGTCAGGATACGCTGCAGAAAAGGCAGGTGAACTTCCAGACTATGCTCCTGCGCATGCGCCTCATCCGATTTCTGGGCAAACGGCAGGTCGAGCACTTTCTCGATCAGTGCCTTGTCGAGCGGGATGTCGCCCAGCGGGGTACGAAAGGCATCTACTGTCGGCAGGGCAACACCGTCGATCGCGACGCGATGGCAAGGGCCGATCAGAATGACGCGGCGAATACGGTCCTGCGCCGGACGAATGCGGGCATAGGCGCTGGCAGCAACCGGACCGGAATATACAAACCCGGCATGCGGCGCGATGATGGCCTTGGGTACCGCGGCAATACCTTCGACCTGCGAAAGATAAAACTGCACTGCCGCATCAAGTTCCGCCGGACGGGACGGATAGAAGGTTCCGGCGACAGCGGGGGGACGAACGGTTGGCATGGCATGAACCCTGAGTGACTGTGTCCCCGCAGGGTAACCGAAACCGGGGTGCCGGGAAAGCAAGCGACGCAGATTCGACTCTGTCCCGCATGGCCGGCATTCAGCCTGCATCTGCCCCTCTTCAATCCGGTGATTTCTGAACAATTCACATCTTATCCACATTAATAACGGGGACAGAATGGAACCGATAGTGAACCTTTCCCGGGTCAACAGACTTTTCTGACGGATTAATGAAAACTTGATGCTGCATTCTACCCGCAACAGGGAGTAGGTTGCCTGCATGGCAAATGCACTGATGGAAACTGATGACGCCGTCGATGACGGGCGTCTTTTAAGAACTCCCCCACATAATTTTGAAGCCGAGCAGGCATTGCTTGGGGCTATCCTTGGCAACCAGCGCGCCTATGAGCGGGTTTCCGAATTTCTGCGCCCCGAACATTTCGCCGATCCCGTGCATGGCCGCATCTATGATGCCTGTGGCCGCCTGATCGAACGTGGCCAGATTGCCAATCCGATTACGCTGGCCCCCTATCTGGAAAATGATGAGGTTGTCCGGGAAGTCGGCGGGCAGCGCTATCTGGCGAAGCTGGTGGCCTCGATGGTCACCATCGTCAATGCGGAAGACTATGCCCGGCAGGTTTATGACCTTCATATTCGCCGCGAACTGATTGATCTCGGCGAAGGCATGGTCAACGAGGCCTATGTGCCGAAGATCGACGAACCGGCAATGAACCAGATCGAGGCAGCGGAACAGAAACTGTTCAACCTCGCAGCTTCCGGCGAATCAGAGCGTGGGTTTGTCTCTTTCCATGATGCCGCGACAAAAGCCGTCGAACTGGCAGAAGCCGCCTACAAGCGGGACGGCCATCTCAGTGGTATTTCGACAGGTCTGCGGGATGTCGATAACAAGCTTGGTGGCTTGCATCCTTCCGATTTGCTGATTCTTGCGGCACGCCCTGCCATGGGGAAGACATCATGGGCCACCAACGTCGCCTTCTATGCAGCCCAGGCCCGGCGTAATGCGCTGGACCGGGGAGAGGAAGGTCCGGAACTGGATGGCGGCGTTGTCGCATTCTTCTCGCTCGAAATGTCGGCTGACCAGCTGGCCACACGTATCATGGCAGAAGCCACCGGCGTTTCCGGTGATCGCTTCCGGCGTGGTGATATTGACGATGACGACTTCGACCGCCTGACACAGGCAATGACCGTGCTCAGTCAGATCCCGCTGTTCATCGATGATACGCCTGCACTATCGGTCAGCGCCCTGCGGACACGTTCCCGCCGGCTGCAACGCATTCACGGCCTTGACCTGATCGTCGTCGATTATCTTCAGCTGATGCGCGCCAGCCCCGGCACACGGGTGGAAAACCGGGTGCAGGAAGTTTCGGAAATCACGCGGGGACTGAAGGCACTCGCCAAGGAACTCAGCGTTCCCGTCATCGCCCTGTCCCAGCTCAGCCGTCAGGTGGAAAACCGCGACGACAAGCGCCCGCAGCTTTCTGACCTTCGCGAATCAGGCTCGATCGAGCAGGATGCCGACGTTGTCATGTTCATTTATCGTGATGAATATTACATGTCCGACGAGCCGCCAGAGCGACGCGACAGTGAAACGGATGAACACCATAATTCTCGTGTCGAACGCTGGCAGCAGCGCCGGGAAGAATCGCGAAACATCGCCGAACTGATCATTGCCAAGCAACGTCACGGGCCGACGGGTACGGTTCGTATGTACTTTGAAGGCGAAATCACGCAGTTTCGTGATCTGGATGAGTTTCACGATCAGGGCAATTTCAGCGAATGAGTACTTCCGGTCCCGCAAATGACATCGCCGGGGCGTTTCTTACCATCGACCTGGACGCCATTGCGGCGAACTGGCGCCAGCTTCAGGGCCGGACAGCACCGGCGGAATGTGGTGCCGTGGTCAAGGCGAACGCCTATGGCCTCGGGATCGGACATGTTGCCCCCGTATTATGGGATGCCGGCTGCCGCACCTTCTTTGTGGCGCACATCCACGAAGGCATACAGCTGCGGGAAATTCTGCCGGAGGCTGGTATCACCGTCCTGAATGGACTGATACCCGGCACGGCACCGGTTTTTCTTGAGCATAAACTGACACCAACCCTGAACAGTCTGGATGAAATCTCAAACTGGGCCCGCCTCGGCCGGATGCGCAGCGGGCTGGCCGGATGGATACATGTCGATACTGGCATGTCCCGGCTGGGGCTTGATGAGCAGGAAGCAAAAACCCTGATTGCTGAGCCTGACCGCCTGACCGGCCTCTCTCCAGTCGGACTGATGACCCATCTGGCCTGCGCCGACATGCCCGACCATCCGACGAATGAACTCCAGCGGCAGGCGTTCAACAGCTACCGGCAGGCATTGCCGATGTGCAGAACCAGCTTTGCCAATTCCTCCGGCCTGTTTCTGGGCAATGAATTCACCAGCGATGTCTCCCGACCCGGCGTTGCCCTCTACGGCGTCAACCCGACAGCGGAAAAGACCAATCCGATGCGGCAAGTCGTTGAACTTCATGGGAAAATACTTCAGGTCCGTCAAATTGACACCCCCCGGCCCGTTGGATATGGTTCCGCCTTCGAAGCGCCGGAAGGCTCTGTACTTGCAACCGTTGCAGTTGGCTATGCAGATGGCTTCCTCCGTGCGCTGAGCGGTGCGGCGGTTGGGTTCATTGATGGTATGGAAGTGCCAATGGTTGGTCGTGTATCCATGGATACCATCATCTTTGACATCACCGCAGTTCCTGAACGCCACAGGAAAGTCGGGCAGTTGATCGAACTGATCGGCCCTAACCAGCCTCTCGACGCCATTGCCGGGCGTGCCGGCACCATCGGCTACGAAATACTGACATCCCTCGGCGAACGATATCATCGCCATTACCGGACATCTGATTCTCAATGAACCCGCTGGCGCCAATTGGCAGAATTTTCATCGCCTTTCTGGCCGCAATCGGCCGGATTACCGTTTTCACCATCATTGCCCTTTCGCACTGTGTCCGGCCGCCGTTCTATTTCCGGCATATCGGCCGGCAGATGCTTGATATCGGATATTTCTCACTGCCTGTCGTCGGTCTGACGGCACTGTTCTCCGGCATGGTTCTGGCGCTGCAAAGCTACACAGGTTTTGGCAGCATCGCATCCGAAGCTTCCGTCTCCAGAATTGTTGTGCTCTCTGTCACCCGTGAACTGGCTCCCGTGCTGGCCGGTCTGATGGTTGCGGGCCGCATCGGCGCTGCCATGGCGGCAGAGATTGGCACCATGCGGGTTACCGAACAGATCGACGCACTGACCACGCTTTCAACTCAGCCCATGAAATATCTCGTTGCGCCGAGAATTATAGCCGGGCTGACCATGATGCCCTTCCTGATCCTGATCGCCGATATCATCGGAGTGTTCGGCGGGTATGTCGTCGCCGTCTATAAACTGGGCTTCAATCCTGCCGTCTATATCTCCGGCACATGGGATGCCCTTGAAGGTATCGGCGTTATTTCCGGACTGGTGAAGGCTGCCGCTTTCGGCTTTCTGGTCGCCCTGATGGGCTGCTACCACGGCTACTACTCCAAAGGTGGCGCCCAGGGTGTCGGCGCGGCGACAACATCCGCCGTTGTTTCCGCATCAATCCTGATTCTGGTGTTCAACTACATCATCACCGAACTCTTCTTCGGCGCCTGATATGACTGATCAGCCCAAAATAGACATCCGGGGGCTGCACAAGTCATTCGGCAAAAAGAAGGTCCTGCGTGGTGTCGACCTGTCCATCGGGAATGGCGAATCGGTCGCCATCATCGGTGGCTCCGGCTCTGGCAAATCGGTCACCCTGAAATGCCTGCTGGGGCTGTTGCAGGCTGATGAAGGTGAAATCCTGATTGATGGTGAGGATATCACCGCCGCAACCGGCACCGCACACGACGCCATGATGTCTCGGATCGGCGTGCTGTTTCAGGGGGCCGCCCTGTTTGATTCACTGCCGGTCTGGGAGAATGTCGGGTTTGGCCTGATCGCGGAAAAGGGGATGCGCCGTAAGGATGCCCGTGACGTGGCTATTGAAAAGATGGCGCTTGTCGGACTGGCTCCGGATCTTGCAGACAGATCACCTGCCGATCTGTCTGGCGGTATGCAGAAACGCGCAGGACTGGCGCGGGCCATTGCAACCGAACCTGAAATCGTTCTGTTCGATGAACCAACGACCGGTCTTGATCCGCTGATGGCTGACGTCATCAACGATCTGATTGCAGACTGCGTCGTGGATCTCGGCATTACCGCGCTGACCATTACTCATGACATGCGCAGTGCTGCTGCCATCGCAGACCGGGTGGCCATGCTTTATGAGGGCCAGATCACCTGGAGTGGCCCGGTCAAGGATCTCCGCGACAGCGGTAATCCGGTTATGGACCAGTTCATCCGCGGCGATGTGGATGGTCCGATCCGGGTTCTGGGGCATTCATGAAAAAATCCGCCTCCCGTTATGTCTGTCAGGAGTGCGGTGCCAGCACGACCCGGTGGGCAGGTCGCTGTGACGGATGTGGTGCCTGGAACAGTATCGTTGAAGAAGCTGTACCGGAGACCGTCCCGAAAGGACTGGGCAAGACAAAGGGACGCCGGATCAACCTGGTGCCATTGAGTGGTGCCTCTGCCACAGAACCACGACGACCGACCGGCATTTCAGAGCTGGACCGCGTCAGCGGCGGCGGACTTGTCCCCGGATCAGCCATTCTGATCGGGGGCGATCCCGGCATCGGCAAATCAACCCTGCTGCTGCAGGCGGCTGCACAGGCTTCAAGAAACTCCCGTGCCATCTATATTTCCGGTGAGGAAGCGATAGACCAGATCCGGATGCGGGCGTTTCGTCTGGGGCTTTCCGATGCACCGCTTGAGCTGGCTGCCGCAACGAATGTCCGCGACATCATTGCCACCCTGCAGGAAGGCCCTGCACCATCGGTTGTCATCATCGATTCCATCCAGACCATGTTCCTCGACAATCTCGACTCTGCGCCCGGCACGGTTGCCCAGGTACGGTCGTCAGCCGCTGAACTGGTCCGCATTGCCAAGCGCGTGGGTTTCGCCCTGTTTCTGGTTGGCCATGTCACCAAAGACGGTGGCATTGCCGGCCCCCGTGTACTGGAACATATGGTCGATACCGTCATGTATTTTGAAGGCGACCGGTCACACCAGTTTCGTATCCTCCGGGCCGTAAAAAACCGATTCGGCCCGACAGACGAGATCGGCGTTTTCGAAATGTCCGAAGGCGGGCTTGGCGAAGTCGCCAATCCATCCGAAATATTTCTCGGCGACCGGGATTCGAAAGTCAGCGGAGCCTGCGTCTTTGCCGGCATGGAAGGTAGCCGCCCTGTCCTTGTGGAAATTCAGGCACTTGTGGCCTCATCTTCTCTCGGAACACCGCGCCGGGCCGTTGTCGGATGGGATTCCGGACGACTGGCCATGATCCTGGCGGTGCTTGAAGCCCGCTGCGGCCTTGCCCTTGGCGGGTGTGACGTATATCTGAACGTCGCCGGTGGCTATCGCATCAGCGAACCTGCTGCAGATCTTGCCGTTGCTGCGGCTCTGGTCAGTGCACAGGCTGATTGCGCGATGCCGGAACGGACCGTCGTTTTCGGTGAAATCGGCCTCGGCGGCGAAGTCCGTGCTGTCGGACGCGCCGACGCAAGATTACGGGAAGCGGCGAAACTTGGCTTTGAAAGGGCAGTCACGCCGGATATGAAGAAAAACAAAGTCAAATCCACGGACGGAATTGCCCTGGAAACCGTCAGCCATGTTGCCGATCTGGTCGCCAGCATAGCCCAGCGCGCCGGTGGCCTGCGACAGAGTGAATCCGATTATGAGTAACTGGCCCGACCATATCGTCGATATCGCCGTTCTGGTGCTGATCGTCTTATCCGGGGGCCTGGCCTTTTTTCGCGGTTTTGTGCACGAAGTTCTGGCTGTTGCCGGCTGGGTTGGTGCCATATTCGCTGCCTGGTATGGCTATGGCGAGCTTTCCCCCTATCTGCAGGAACTGATTGCCAACAAGAAGACAGCAGACATTGCAGCCGGGATTATCCTTTTTGTTGTGACTCTGGCGCTGCTGTCGCTGTTCACCCGTGCGGTTTCACGCCGGGTTCAGGAAAGCGCCCTGAATGCGGTCGACCGGTCACTGGGCTTTCTGTTCGGTATTGTCCGCGGTGGTGTCATTGTCTGTCTCGGCTGGATGCTCATCAGCTGGACCATTCCGCCTGAAGACCAGCCCGGCTGGCTGACCAACACCCGCACGGCACCCCTGGCGGAAAAAGGCGCTAAAATCCTCCGCGGGCTGGCACCGAACAGCGAACGTGCGGGCGCCAAAGCGGCAGATGACGCGAAGAGCAAGCTGAAGGGCGCACTTGATGGCGGCAGGCTGTTTGAACAGCTCGTCGTACCGCCTCCCGCCAAAGGCAAAGACGAAGCACAGGGCGGATACAGTTCAGACGACCGTAAAAAAGCTGACGAACTGATGAAGCAAACGCAGTAATGCACAACGCATCCCGGAGCGTGACATGACAGGCCATACCAACCCCTTCGACGATGACAAGCTGCATGAAGAATGCGGCGTGTTCGGCATTCTTGGCCATGTCGATGCCTCTGCGCTGACCGCTCTTGGTCTGCATGCCCTGCAACACCGGGGACAGGAAGCTTCCGGCATTGTCTCCTACAATCACGAGAATGGTCAGTATTACACCCACCGGGGCCTTGGCCATGTCGCAGATAACTTCGGTCGCGACGATGTCATCAAGCAACTCCCCGGGGCCTGTTCAATCGGCCATAACCGGTATGCCACAACCGGCGATACGATCCTGCGTAATGTCCAGCCGCTGTTTGCCGAACTCAGCTTCGGCGGTTTCGCAGTCTGCCATAACGGCAACCTGACTAATTCCATCGACCTGCGTAAACGTCTTGTGAAACGCGGCTGCATCTTCCAGTCAACAATGGATACGGAGACCATCATTCATCTGGTCGCCATCAGCGAACAGACCAGCGTCGTCGACCGTATCATTGACGCAACCCTCCAGATTGAAGGTGCCTATTCCTTCCTTGCCATGACCGATACGGCTCTGGTCGGGGTACGCGATCCGCACGGTGTCCGCCCGCTGATCCTCGGACAACTGGATGGCGCTTACCTGCTGACATCCGAGACCTGTGCGCTGGACATTATCGGCGCGGATTACATCCGCGATATTGATCCCGGCGAGATGGTGGTCATTACCGAATCCGGCATTCAGTCCATCAAGCCTTTTCCGAAACAGAAGCACCGTTTCTGCATATTCGAGTATATCTACTTTGCCCGCCCCGACAGCGTCCTTGAGGGAAAGTCTGTCTATGATGCGCGCACCCGTATCGGTGCCGAGCTTTCCCGCGAAAGCAGTGTCGAGGCTGATGTTGTCATCCCCGTCCCTGATTCAGGCGTCCCTGCGGCAATCGGCTATGCCCATGAATCCGGCATCCCCTTCGAACTTGGCATCATCCGCAATCACTATGTCGGGCGAACCTTCATCGAACCGACAGACAATATCCGTCATCTTGGTGTGAAGCTGAAGCATAACGCCAACCGGGCGATCATCGAAGGCAAGCGCGTCATTCTGGTTGATGATTCAATCGTTCGCGGCACCACCTCCCGCAAGATTGTCGAGATGGTTCGTCGCGCCGGAGCGGCAGAGGTACATATGCGTATTTCCAGCCCGCCAACCGCACATCCCTGCTATTACGGAATCGACACACCAGAGAAAGAGGAACTGATGGCCTCTCGCTTTGATCTGGCCGGCATGGCACGTGAAATCGGCGTCGACAGCCTCGCCTATATCTCCATGGACGGTCTGTACCGTGCCATGGGTGAGGCCAGCCGAAACAATGAAAGCCCGCAATTCTGTGATGCCTGCTTCAGCGGCGAATATCCGATCACGGTTTTTGACCGCAAGTCCGGCAAGGCACCGGCCCAATTATCCCTGCTGTCGGAGCGCTCCTGAACATGTCTCTCGACGGCCGGATTGCCCTGATCACCGGGGCCTCTCGTGGTATTGGTGCCGCAACCGCCAGGCGGCTGGCCCGTGACGGTGCGCATGTCATCCTTGTAGCCCGTACCGTCGGCGCACTGGAAGAAGTCGACGACGATATTCAGTCCGCTGGCGGATCAGCGACCCTCGTGCCCCTCGACCTGCGCGAGCATGACAAGATCGACCATATGGCCGCATCAATCTACGAGCGCTGGAAGAAACTTGATATTCTGGTCGGCAATGCCGGTATTCTGGGTGAACTGACCCCGGTTTCTCATCTCGCACCAAAGATCTGGGACTCTATCCTGCAGGTTAATGTTACCGCAAACTGGCGGCTTCTGCGGGTCTTTCATCCCCTGCTTCTGCAATCTGATGCCGGTCGTGCTGTCTTCATGACCTCTGGCTACAGTGGTGGCTCCCAGCCCTTCTTCGGCGCTTATGCCGCAGGGCAGGCCGCGCTCGAAAGTCTGGTCAGAACCCATGCTATGGAAACAGCGGAAACCAGCGTCCGCACCAACCTGTTCGCCCCCTTGCCTGCCCGCACTGCCCTGCGCGCCTCCGGCTTCCCCGGCGAGCCGG
>TARA_R110000787_G_scaffold144264_2_pt1 | contig 19119 bp, 23 predicted proteins | sample TARA_R110000787 | Tara Oceans TARA_R110000787 (sample SAMEA4397920) | marine metagenome | biome: Polar Biome; feature: [DCM] deep chlorophyll maximum layer (ENVO:01000326); material: water (ENVO:00002006), including particulate matter (ENVO:01000060) such as... | depth 35 m
AGATTTCCTATCACGATTATGAAGGCGTTCTACCGGACAAGGCCGAACTGAAACGGATGACTGCGGCTCTCGGGCAAAACCCGGCGCTGATACTGCACAATCATGGTCTGCTGACCTGTGGTCGCCATGTGCAGGAGGCTTTCCATCTGATGTACTATCTTGAGGAAGCCTGCCAGTTACAGCTCGATATTCTCCAGACGGGCCAGAAAATTCACCCGATAGATCCGGATGTCATGCAGCAGGCTGCCCGCTTCTTCCGGGAGAGCAAATATGTGCCGGGTGAACGGGAATGGCCGGCCTTGCTGCGTATGCTCGACCGTATCGACCCCGGCTACCGGGAATAGGCGATGCAGGCGTCAGCTCCCATCTCCGCGAACCGGTCTGTGCTGCGGGGATTTCAGTCGATTGCCGAGGGACAGGTTCATTACCGTTATGCGGAACCTGCGGGATCAACAGACTGTCTGCCGCTGGTGATGATTCACGCCAGCCCCGGGTCATCTCTGCAGATTGCCGGTCTGGTGGCAGAATTTGGCAAGACCCGGCGGGTCATTGCACCGGATACACTTGGTAACGGCGACAGTTGTCCGCCGGCCATGGCCGTGCCCGAGATCGGCGACTTTGCTGATGCGCTCGGACGGTTCCTCGATGCGATGGGGCTGGATCAGTGTGATCTTTACGGCACCCATACCGGAGCGTCGATTGCGATGGAACTTACCATCGCGAGGCCGGACCGGGTGCGCAAACTGGTGATTGATGGCATGGGCCTGTACGCCCCGGAGGAACAGGCAGAGATTCTCCGTACCTACGCGCCGGAAATCACGCCAGACCTGAATGGCAGCCAGCTCAACTGGGCCTGGCATTTTCAGCGCGATCAGTTCCTGTTCTGGCCCTGGTTTCAGCGTGATGCTGACCACCGCCGCGATACGGGATTGCCGGAGGCGGATGATCTGCATGACATGGTGGTGGAGATACTGAAATCTATCCGTACCTATCATCATTCCTATCGGGCAGCCTTTCGTCACCCCAAACGTGACCGGCTGCCGCTGATCACCCGGCCCTGCATCGCAGCGGGTGAGACAGATGACATGCTCTATCCCTATCTGGACGAGGTCGTCTCGCTGATCCCCGGCGGGCGGCGGCTGGACCTGCCGGGTCATGCAACGCAGCAAGCGACGGCTGAGACCGTGCGACTGATTTCCGGGTTCCTCGATGAGTGAGACGGAAAGCTTCGATTACATCATCGTGGGCGCCGGATCCGCCGGCTGTGTGCTGGCCAACCGGCTGACGGCGGATGGCCGGTTCAGTGTGCTGCTGCTGGAAGCGGGGAAGCGAAACAGCCATCCCTGGTTCAGAATACCGCTGATGACCGGCAAGCTGTTGCGGGGCAAGGCACATAACTGGTTCTATCACACCGAGCCGGAGCCGAACCTGAATGGTCGCAGGCTTTTCTGGCCACGTGGCAAGGTGCTGGGTGGTTCCTCCTCCATCAATGGCATGGTCTACACCCGTGGTCTGCCGCTGGACTATGACATCTGGGCGCAGACGGGGCTGCCGGGCTGGTCATTCGATGATGTGCTTCCCTACTTCCGGCGATCAGAGAATTATCAGGGCGGTGCGAACGACCGGCATGGCGCAGACGGCCCGATGCCGGTGACCCGGCCGGAAGACCCGAACCCTCTCTATGACGCGTTTCTGACGGCCGGACGCGAGGCAGGACTGCCGGAGACCGATGACTTCAATGGCGAAAATCAGGAAGGGGTTGGTCGTTACCACTTCAATATCGCAAACGGTCGGCGACACAGTTCAGCGGCGGCTTTTCTGCTTCCGGCACTCGACCGCAAGAATCTTGAAGTGCGTACCGAGGCACAGACAACACGGCTGCTGATGCAGGGACAGGCCGTCACCGGTGTTGAATGGCGACAGGGTGGTGATGTCCGGACGGCACAGGCCCGGCGTGAGGTGATCTTGTGTGGTGGGGTCGTCAATTCACCGCAACTGCTGATGCTGTCGGGTATCGGGCCGGGTGAACATCTGCGATCGATGGGGCTTGATGTTGTGCATGACCTGCCGGCTGTCGGACAGAACCTGCAGGATCACCTGCTTGTCCGGGTCCAGCATGCCTGTCGTCTGCCGATTACCATGCACAGCCTGTTACGGGCTGACCGGGCTGTCCGTGCGGTGGTGCAGGCGATGCTGTTCGGCTCTGGCCCGGCGTCAAAGTTTCCGCTGCTGACCGGTGCGCTGGTGAAAACCCGGCCTGAACTCGATCATCCGGATATCCAGTGTCATTTCCTGCCCGGGTTATCGACGGCTGCCGTCCGCTGGAACCCGTTTGCGAAAGCGGGGCCAGATGACGGGCATGGTTTTTTTGCCAATGCCTACCAGTTGCGCCCCGAAAGTACGGGCGAGTTGCGGCTGGCATCGGCAGACCCGTTTGAGGCCCCGCGGATCACGGCGAACTATCTGGCGACCGAAACAGACCGTCGGACGATCCGGGATGCCGTAAAGCTGTTACGGCGTATTTTTGCACAACCGGCGTTCGATCCTTATCGGGACCGGGAACTGTCACCGGGTGACGGAATACAGTCGAATCAGGAGATTGACGGGTGGGTGCGAGAGACGGCTGAGTCTGTCTTTCATCCTGTCGGGACCTGCCGGATGGGCGTTGGGGCCGATGCGGTTGTTGATGGTAATCTGCAGGTGCATGGCATCAGGGGGCTGCGTGTTGTTGATGCCTCCGTCATGCCCCGGATGCCCAGTTGCAATACCCACGCACCGACGGTGATGATTGCCGAGAAGGCAGCAGACGCCATTCTGGCGTGAGTTGTGGCCGGGCAGCCGTTTGTCCGTCCGTCAGAGCAGACCCCAGTATTGTGGCAGCCACAGTGCCAGTGACGGAAACAGGGTGACCACGGCCAGACGGCAGAGGTCGGCAATGAAAAAAGGCGTAATGCCGGTGAATATGGTTTTCAGCGGCAGATCCTTTGCCATGCCGTGAAGCACGAAAACATTGATCCCGATGGGTGGTGTAATCATGCCGATTTCCATGACCATGACATTGACAACGCCCCACCAGATCGGATCGAACCCCATGCCAACAACCAGCGGATAGACAAAAGGCAGGGTGATCACCATCGCAGCAATGGTGTCAAAAATGCTGCCGAGAATCAGATACATGATCTGCAACAGCAGGATGACCAGCAGCGGGTGGAGGTTCAGCGCCTCGATATTATCGACCACGGCGCCCGGCAACTGCGACAGGGTAACGAAATAGCTGAAGATTGATGCCCCGATGATGATGGTGAAAATCAGTCCCGTATTGGCAGCGGTTTCGCCGAGACAGTTGAGGAAGCTGCGACAGTTCAGCTTGCCGCGCAGTGCGGTGAAGATGAAGGCCAGGCTGGCCCCGACGGCTGCAGCCTCGGTAACGGTGAAGACGCCGCTGTAGATGCCGCCGGAGACGACAATCGCCAGCACGATTACCCGCCAGGATTCACCGACGACGACCAGCCGCTTTGCCCAGGGAACACGCGGGCCGGCGGGGCCGGCATCCGGGCTGATCCGGACATAGATGGCGATGGTTGCGAAATAGAAGGCGACGGTCAGCAGGCCCGGAATGATGGCCGCGGCAAACAGGGCGATGACGAATTGTTCGGTCAGGATGCCATAGAGAATCATCACGACAGAGGGCGGGATCAGCATGCCAAGGGTGCCGCCCGCGGCAATGACACCGCTGGCCAGGGTCGGGCGATAGCCACGGTTCAGCATTTCCGGCAGGGCAATTCTGGCCATGGTGGCGGTGGTTGCGACCGATGATCCGCAGACCGCACCAAAACCGGCACAGCCACCGACAGTCGCCATACAGAGCCCGCCCCGCCAGTGGCCGACGAGGGAATAGGCCATTCGGTAAATGTCGGCAGACAGCCCCCCGGCACCGGCAAAGGCACCCATCAGCAGAAACAGGGCGAGCACGGCCAGTCCCTCGTTCGCAATGGCGCTAGACGGTTCTGTCCCCAGCAGGCTGACCGCAGGGCCCCAGCCGATAATGGCGGCAACACCGACCAGACCCGTCAGGCCCATGGCGATACCGATGGGGATATGCAGGATAATCATCAGGAACATCGCCCCGAGGCCGATCAGCCCGGTAAGGATCGGATCCATGGTTCAGGCCTCGTCAGGGTTGATGGCGACTTCTGATGTCATCTGTTCAGGAACAGCAGACGGCTGACCGGTAACGGCGGAATAGGCCCGGTTGGCGACGACCCAGCCCTGAACAGGGATGCAGAGAGCCATGATTGCTGTGGTTATCCACCACCAGCCCGCAACGGGTAACTCGACAGTGCCGGTGGTCCGGTTGTTGGCCTGCAGATCCAGCGTCAGCACGACGAATTGCCAGGCCAGCAGACTGAAGAAGGTCAGAACAGCGGCTGATCCGAACAGTTCCAGCCAGGATTCAGCCCGCGGGCCGACAGCCTTTCCGAAAAACCGGATGGTGATGTTATGGCCCTGCAGCAGCCCGGCCGGGAAGCAGGTCGCGATGACGATCGGATAAACCAGTTCGCCGATATCTCCGAACCCCGGAATACGGGGGCCGTCGAGCCACCGGCTGGTGGCATCAATCATGGTCAGGAAGGCGATGAGAACCAGCCCGCTGAAGCCAAGGGTCGCCACATGGCGGGTGAACCGGTCGAGACGATACTGGGTACGTTGCATCAGGTTCCGCAGGTCTGTTCAGGTAAGCGGGGATGCACCCGACAGTGCATCCCCGTTATCAAGGTTCCGAGCCGGATGTCAGCTTTTGCCGCGGACAGCAGCGATGGATTTCTGCATCTCGTCATAGATCGCCTGACCATTCGGGGTCTTGGAAATCCATGACTTGTGTACAGGCGCCGCATCAGTCCTGTACTTCTTGTCGAGTTCGGGTGTGACGGGAACAAATGTCACTTTGCCCTCGTCAGCGACACCCTGACGGAGCGACCCGGCAATATCGTCATAGGCCTGGCCACCGGCCTTCGCCATGGCAAGGCCGCCATGTTTCATCATGATGGCCTGAACATCGGCAGGCAGCTTTTCCCAGGTGTTCTTGTTCATCAGCAGAAGGAAGGGAATGACACCAATCGGAACTTCATGGGCATGGTCGACCAGCTTGATGGTCTTGAAGGTATTCATGCCGGTCCAGCCCTGAATGGCGGCATCCAGAATGCCCCGGTTGAAGGCTTCGTTCATCTTCGTCGAGGCGATGGTTTCCGGCGATGCGCCAATGATTTCAACCCATTCCGCATGGATGGGGCCGACACTTCGCATTTTCTTGTTCTTCAGATCAGCAAGCGAGGTTATCGCGCCCTTTGTGAATATCGCGTTCGGAGCGGAGGCGAAAAAGCCGATCAGATGCGTGTCGTCAAACCCGCTGAGCATGCCTTTTTCGTAAAGGTTCCAGCCTGCGATGGAAGCTTCATAGCCATTTTCAGCAAAGAAAGGCAATTCCATGATCTGAAGCTCGGGGAACTGACCGGCAGTATAGCCGGGCAGTACCCAGGTGATGTCGGCAACACCATTCTTGACCAGCTCATACTGCTTGAACGGGTTTTTGCCGAGCGACCCACCCCAGAAAGCCTGCATGTTTATCTTGTCACCGGCTTCAGCCTGTACGGCTTCCATCCATGGCTTGATGACCCTGGCGACGCCGACGCTTTTCTCAGGCACAAAAGTCGCAACCTTGACCGTGACGGGTTCAGCAAAGGCGCTGCCCGCAAATAGTGATGCGCCGATCATGGCGCCAAACAACCTGCTGCCTCTCATATTACTCTCCTCGCTATCCCTGTTTAACTGACGCTGATCGCACGGGTCTTGTCGCCCGGTCATATCCTATCATCGGAACCATAGCAGCGTTCCTGCTGGGAACGCTAGTATTGACATAAAAGTATGTCAATATAACGATTAGTGGCGGGAAACGGAGGGTATCATGGATTATGCATCTGACGGGCTGATTGGTATCGTGACGCCTCAGGCAAATTGTAATGTCGAGGCTGAACTCCGGATTTTGCTGCCATCCTGTTACGGGATGGCCGTTGCCCGCATGACCAGCAATGCGGAGAGCATGAGTGACCGTCTGATTGCCTATTTTCGTGATCTTCAGGAAACCCTCGACCGGTTTGATAATGCGCCGCTGTCGGCGATTGGTGTCGGCTGCACCGGGTCGTCCTATCTGATTGAGCCAGAGGAAGACCGGGCGATTTTTGATCTTGCCACGCAACGGCGTGAGGCGCCGGTTCTGTCGACCGCGATGGCGATCGATATGGCTTTAAAGGAAATAGGGGCAAAGCGGATCGCGCTGGTCAGCCCTTATGCAGACTGGCTGACTGACGCAGCCCGGGCGCACTGGACACGCTCTGGCTATGAGGTGGTGTCGGTGGAGAAAACCCGTGCGGTGGAGGGATATCATTCAATCTACGCGCAGCCGGGTGTCGCCGGATATGAGGCAGCGGGACGGCTGCCGCGGGATGGTTATGATGCGGTGGTGATTTCCGGCACGGGTATGCCGAGCCTTGCCGCCATCGCCGCACTGGGGGATGTCGGTGGTCCGCCTGTCTTGTCGTCGAATTTTGCTCTGGGCTGGTTGTTGCTGAACCAGGTTGGGTGGGACGGTGGCAGTCTGTCGTTCAGCGACTGGATCTCTGGTGCCGGTGGCTGGCAGGACCGCCTGTTCCGCGATTACCGGGCCACACGACTGGTCTGATATCCGGACATTGTCAGTTCCAGAAGATGAGTTTCGATATTCCGGTTCTTCGGGTTCCTGAACCGCATGATCTCGACCATACCGATATGTTCAGCAACCTTGCGTGATGTAGGGTGGTCGACCGGCATGTTGGCGTGAATGGCATCGAGGGACAGCCGGTTGAAGGCATCGTCGCGGATCGCTGTGGCTGCTTCCGTTGCATAACCGGCTCCCCAGTGGCTCCGGTGTATGACCCAGCCAATATCATTGACCTCCCGGCCATTGACGGTGAGCTGCATCAGCCCGGCATCACCGAGCAACTGGTTATCGGACCGACGGATAACCGCGAACCGGCCATAACCGAACTCTGTCCAGAAATCGAGATTGCGGCTAATCCATCCCCCGACCGCGATATCGTCAAAGGCATGCGGATAATAGGACATGGTTTCCCGGTCCTTCAGCACAGGGGCGAAGGCCTCGAAATGCTGCTGTGTCAGCGGCTCCAGCCGGAGACGGTTCGTCGTCAGAACCGGGATGGTCATCAGGCAGCTCCTTGCAAAAGGGGCGGGGTGGTAGCCTGACTCTGCTGATCAGGCAAGGCTAACAGGCGGTTTTACCCAGCCTGCGACGGTCATTTCCATTTCCATGCGCCGGGATATTTCACCGGCCGGGGCGATCTGCCATGTCCATTTACAGTGCGGATCATCCAGCATCTCCGATGTCAGGGAAGATTGCCGGGTCCATTTCGTCGCGGGCAGGGTTCGCCGGCGGACTTCCGTTTCGGCAATCAGAACAGTCTGACAGTCAAAGGATCGCAACCAGTCCAGATGGGCGCGGTGGACTGCGGTTCGAAGATCTGTCTGATCTGTCGGGGTGCTGCGCTTGTCGAGAAAGGGCAGGGGCAGTTGTGTGATCAGGTTGGCAGAGACAACGAGGTCAATGCGGGGCTCTGTCTGCCACAGATCGACAGGGCGGATATCAGAAAGGCTGTCCGGCAGAGCGGTTGCCAGCAGACCGGTGAGATCTGCCGTTATCAGCCTGATCGCAGGGTTACGACGGGCCAGCCGTCTGACCGAGATGTGAAAGGCGACATCGGCCAGCCAGATTTCAGTGTAGCGGGAGAGCAATGTCTCAACCGGCAGATCGAAACAGATCCCGGCTCCGGTCAGCAAGGCCACATCCCCTCCCGGTGCATGGTCAGTGATGATCTGATGGCAGTTCTGCTCATGTGTCTGCCAGGCGTTTCTGCAGCGTTGCCGCCGGGCATGGATTGCCGCCAGTTCCCTGTGGAACCCATAGGAGCGGAACGGTGGCGGGCAGTGGCAGCGCAGGCTGTCGATGAACTCGGCAATCATCTTCCGGCCCGCCGGTGGTCAGCTTGCCAGAAGCGAGAGTGAGGCGAAGACCGGCTGATGGTCAGAGCCGGTCGCGCTCTGATCGACCTGCATGGCGGTGACGCGTTGTGCGAGGCCGGGACTGCAAAATATGTAATCGATCCGGTTCAACCCGTCATCTTCCTCGCAGGTCCAGCCTGCAGGGCCGTCTGTGCCGGTAGCGACGGCCAGATCGATCAGCGGTGCCGGTGAGGCTTTGTCGACCAGTATCTGATATTCCGGGAAGTCTGGCCGCAGATTGAAGTCGCCCATGACGATATACTGGTCGCCGAAGGGGGCTGGTTGCGGATCACGCTTCCAGTATCCGGTGCCGGGGTCGCCTGTCAGGACACCACGTTCCGCCACACCGTCAGCCAGCCGTTGCTGCAATTGCCGGATCTGGCGTTCGCGGTCTGCGCCGGAGGAATGGGACAGATGGGTTGAGAGGATACGAAGAGCCCCCAGCTCTGTCATGATTGTGGCTTCAATCGCCGCCCGCTGGATGGTCAGTTTCGACGGGTCTTCGACGCGGTGATACAGCAGGTGATTGCGTGACGACAGGATCGGATAGCGGCTCAGGATCATGTTGCCGAATTGCTTGCGCCGGCTGACCAGAGTTCTGCGGGCGCTGCGATAGCCCGCGTTCAGGTCGATGCCCGGCCCGTAGACATAATAATGATTCGGAAAAAGTTCAGCGATTTCCTTCACTTCATCCAGATTCAGCGAGCGGTCCCAGAACCGCTCAACCTCCTGCAGCGCGATGATATCGGCTTTCCCCAACTCTCTGGCGATACGGTCGATATCAATTTCACCGTCTTTGCCTAGGCCAAACTGGATATTGTAGGTCGCGAGCTGCATGATCCTGTACTTTCCCGTCCAACATCTGTTCTGGATACGGCTTTTGCGCCCCGGAGGCTAATGATTTGATCCGTCTTACGCGACCCGTCATGCAGGAGGCTCTGGCTGGCCTTTCGGTGCAGGATCCGGATATCGCCCGTGCCTATGCCGCTGTTGGTTTGCCCCCGATGCGGGCAAGGCCGACCGGCTTTCCGACACTGGTTCGTGCCATTGTCGCGCAGCAGGTTTCCGTGGCGTCCGCCCGTGCGATTATCGGCCGGCTGGAAACCGCGACGGATGGTCTTGATCCGGAGGCTATGCTGGCACTGGATGATGCGGGTATGCGCGAGGTCGGGATGAGCCGGCAGAAAGTTGTCTATGTTCGCGAACTGGCGACGGCTGTGCTGGAAAAACAGTTGAACTTCCGGCGTATCGCCAGTCTTGAGGATGAGGAAGCGATTGCCGTGCTGACCCGGATCAAGGGGATCGGCCGCTGGACGGCGGAGGTCTATCTGCTGTTCGCACATCGCAGGCCGGATATCTGGCCGGTCGATGATCTGGCGGTTGTTGTCGGCCTGCAACGGCTGAAGGGGCTGGAGGAACGTCCGACCCGTAAGGAAATGCTGGCTATCGGCGAGGACTGGCGCCCCTGGCGCAGCGTCGTCGCCCGGCTTTGCTGGCACTATTACAGTTCGGCCCCGCCTGCCTGAGAAAGATCAAACAGGCAAAGCGGCAGACGCCGACCCGGGATCATCTCCGACGGAACGTCGCCTCTGGTCTCGCAGCCCATGCGCTCATAGAAAGGAACAGCATTCGGATCGGCGAGGATTTTCAGCATGGCTGTACCCTGCTGGCGTGCCAGCCGGATTATCCCGTCGAAGAGTATCCGACCTCCTCCCTGACCGATATAGTCCGGGTCGATGAAGAACAGGGCGAGTTCAAGCCAGCCCGGCTTGCCGGTTGCTTCAAGCGCCGCAATCCCGACCGGATGATCTTTATCATCTGCCAGAACCAGCACCAGACCGGACGCAATCATATCGTCGGTTACCGTCAGAACAGGGACAGACCGGGCCATGAACAGATCATCATATCCCCAGAACGCCTTGGACCGGATGCAGATGTCTGTCAGTGCATCCTGCTCCTGCGCGTCGGGGGGACGAAGCTTCATGTCCGGATCAGCCACCGCCGCCCGGTATTTGCCCGGTGAAGCTTTGAACCAGTGACCCGGCGACCAGATACCAGCCGTCAATCAGGGTGAAGAAGATCAGCTTGAAGGGCAGGGCAATGATGATCGGGGGCAGCATCATCATCCCCATCGACATCAGCACAGATGCCACGACCATATCGATGATGATGAAGGGAACGAAGAGCAGGAACGCAATTTCGAAGGCGCGTTTCAGTTCGCTGATCATGAAGGCCGGTATCAGCACCTGAAGCGGTGTATCTTCTGATACGGAGGGTGCCTGCTGGCCGGACATGTCCATGAACAGCCGCAGATCCTGATCCCGGACATGGGTCAGCATGAACCGTTTGACGGGCGCGACGGTACGGGTGAATGCCTGTTCTTCGCTGATCTGGCCGTCAACATAGGGGGCAATCCCCGAATTCCAGGCTTCTTCAAGAGTGGGGGCCATGACAAAGGCGGTCAGAAACAGCGCCAGTGAAACAATAACCGTGTTCGGTGGCGAGCTTTGTGTGCCGATGGCCTGTCGCAGAAAGGACAGGACGACCACAATTCGCGTGAACGAGGTCATCATGATGAGAATCGACGGCGCCAGACTGAGAACCGTCAGCAGGGCAACAAGCTGAATGATCCGGCTTGTTGCATCGGCACTGTCGCCGCCTGTATCGAAGGTGAAGCTCTGCCCGAATGCCGGTGTCGCGGCGATACAGCCGAAGATGCATAAAGGCAGGAAAAGGCGGAGAAGGCGGCTCATTTAGTCTGACCTTCAGCGTCAGCGGCCTTTGTGGCCTGTTTCAGGTCTTCGCTGAAATCGGGGGCAGCAATGTCGCGCTCAATCACGGTATCTGTCGTCGCTCCCAGAAGAATCAGATGTTCAGTATCATCGCGGCGAACCAGAACCAGTCTGCGGCGACCGTCAACCTGCATGACTTCGCTGATTGAGAGGCGTTTTCCGGCGGCTTTGCGGCTGGATGTGATGGTTCCCAGACCATAGCGACGCGCCACCCATGCCATCAGTCCGATCAGGCCGAGGACAAAGGCGAGGGCGAAAACAAAGCGTATATAAGTGCCGACTTCCATGGCCGGACTTTGCGCGGTCAGTGACCGGCTGTAAACCGGCTGTTGCCGGCAATCGTGCGTAAAGTGTCTTCAAGCTCACCCAGAACGCCGTCGAGTTTCTGTAAACCCATGGCGATCATGGCCCGGTCGGCAAGATCTGCACGCTTGGCAAGATCGCAAAGCCGGCTGACATCGTCGTCAAAACTGGCGAGCTCAACCGGGACACCGCCGCGGGCTCGCATCAGAGCCTGTTCAGCGCGTGCCAGTGTTTCCTGCATGACCGTGTTCAGCATTCAGCCTGTCCATTTTCCAGCGCTGCCTCACGCTCACGCGCAGCAGCAAGTATGTCATTCCACTGGCCATTTGCGCGGTACACAAAGGCCAGCACTTCTGCGATTGCTGCCCAGCATTCGACAGGTAACTCGGCTTCAATTTCGATTGCCGCGAGAATTTCGGCAAGATCGGCGTCTTCGCGGACCGGGATACCGTTCGCAAAAGCCAGATTAAGGATCTGCTCTGCAAGGGCATTCCGACCGGAAGCAATGACCGTCGGAGCCTCTGCCACGTCACCATCATGGCGCACAGCAACGGCCAGCCGTCGGTCTTCCCCGGTCATTAATTCCTTGTCGCGGACCGCCAAAACATCATCCCGGCAATAGTATTCAGAACCAGCTTATGTCCGGTACTGGTTAACAAAACCCTACCGGAAGAGTGTTAAAATTTACTCTATTGGTTAAAAAATGAAGAACGATTCATTCTTCGTTAAGGACTCCGGTAACAATATGCGAACACCGGAGCAGGGGTGAAAGGCGACAATCAGATGTTTTCGAATGATGCACCAATCATGTCGATGATGAAGAAGAAGATGGGATGGCTCTCGCAGCGCCAGTCCGTTCTCGCTCAGAACGTCGCCAATGCAGATTCGCCGAACTATGTTGGCAGTGATCTCAAACCCTTCACCTTCCGCGAAGAAATCGGCAAGGTTCAGGCGCGTATTCCTGTGTCTGTTACCAGCGAGAATCATATTGAAGGCCCACGCAACGCGAATGATGCCTTCGAATCCAACGAACTTCGCAAGCGTTATGAAACTTCACCTGACGGTAACGGCGTGAACCTTGAGGAACAGCTTATCAAGGTCGGCGAAACCCAGATGGATCATGAGCTGGTGACCCAGCTTTATGCCAAGTATTATAACATGTTCAAAATCGCGATAGGCCGGGGAAGATAGGGGTAAACAATGGACGATCTGCTTAAAACGCTCCACATCTCCGCTTCCGGTATGCGTGCGCAGACAACCCGTATGCGGGTTTCGTCTGAAAATATCGCGAACTCGGACTCGCTGCCGCGCTTCAAGGGCGATGATCCCTACCGCCGCAAGACCATCACCTTCAAGAACGTCCTGGACCGTGAACTGGGTGTTGACCGGGTCAAGGTCGACAAGATCGGCGTCCAGGCTGGTGAGTTCGGCAAGAAGTTTAATCCCGGACATCCCGCAGCCGATGAAGACGGCTATGTGAAAGTGCCGAATGTGAATTCCCTGATTGAAATGAATGATATTCGTGAAGCGCAGCGAAGCTATGAAGCCAATCTGAACGTGATCAATTCATCACGCTCAATGCTGCGTAAAACCATCGATATCCTGCGCTGATCCCGAACCGGAGCAATTTGAACCATGACTGTCAGCATCAATAGCGCACTCTCTGCTTACCAGCAGACCCTCAAGAACAATCAGGGTCAGAACACACCGACCGCAGGTGCGCCGCCGGTTCGCGGCTTTGCCGATCTGGTCAAGAACGCGGCCCAGGATGTGATCGGAACCAGCCGGACGGCTGAAGCGCAGTCAACCAAGGCGATTCAGGGGACGGCTGATCTCGGGCAGGTCGTGACCGCCGTTGCCAGTGCTGAATTATCCCTCCAGACAGTTGTCGCGGTTCGTGATAAGGTGATTGAAGCCTATAACGAAATTATCAAGATGCCGGTCTGACCGGCTCGAAGTGAGCGACGGTTGAATCAGACAGAAGTCCTTGATGTCGGTCGGGAAGCCATCATCGTTCTGATTACGGTCGGGGCGCCGATCATGACGATCTCGCTCGCCATCGGTCTGATTATCGCGCTGTTTCAGGCGCTGACACAGATTCAGGAAATGACCCTGACCTTTGTCCCGAAAATTCTGGCGATCTTTATCTCGCTGGTCATCTTCCTGCCTTTCATGTTTACGACCCTGTCAGAATTCGCGCTGCGCATGGCAGATCGAATTATCGCCATCAATTAACGGCGGATTGCCGGCATGTCGCTTGATGCGTTCCTCAGTGGCAGCGTTTATGCCTTTGTCCTGATCATTGCCCGGTTCGGAACGGCCATCATGCTGATGCCCGGATTTGGGGACATTTATGTCTCGCCGCGTATCCGTCTGGCGCTGGTGATGATGATTGCGCTGATCCTGACTCCAGTCATCGGTCCCATCCTGCCCCCGGAACCTGCCGCGCCGGCGGCCCTGCTGAAAATCGTGGCGAGCGAGGTCTTTGTCGGTGCCTTTCTGGGCGGGCTGATTCGGGTGCTGGTCGGAACGCTGACCACGGCAGGTACGGTGATCGCCTATCATGCCGGTGCTGCAAACGCGCTTATCTTTGACCCTATTGCCGTTCAGCAGTCGTCGGTCTATGCAACCTTTCTGACCAATATCGGCATGGTGCTGATTTTCGTTACCGACCTGCATCACCTGATGCTGAATGCGATCTATGACAGCTATACCGTGATGGTCCCGGGCGCATTGTTCAGTATGGGCAGCTTTTCCGATGCCTTCACCTACAAGGTGATGGAAAGCTTTGAAGTGGCGATGCGAATTGCCTCTCCGGTGGTGGTCTCCGGCGTCACCTTTTATGTCGGGCTGGGGCTGTTGTCGCGGCTGATGCCACAGATGCAGGTGTTCTTTATCGGGCTTCCGATCCAGATTTTACTTGGTTTGTCAGTTCTGGCGGTATCTCTGCCGATAATGATGTATACTTTCCTCGCATACTTCGAAGAAGGTCTCATTCTTCTGTTGCGGACCTGAGGACAGGACATGGCTGACGATACAGACCAGTCACAAAAAACCGAAGAACCGACCAGTAAACGGCTGGCCGACGCCCGCAATAAGGGTCAGGTGGTCAACTCGACCGAGGTAAAAACCTGGTTCACCCTGCTGGCGCTGGCGCTGACCATTGGTCTGATGGGCCCCTTTCTGGCCCGGTCGATTGCCGAGCCGCTGCAAAAGTTCATCTATCAGCCGCATATGATGTCGACCACCTTGTCCGGGATCGAAGGGATTTTTATTGAAACTCTCGCGAAGATCGGACTGGTTCTGCTGATTCCGATGGGCATGGTGATGGTGTTTTCAGTGGTGGTCAGCCTGGTGATGACCGAAGGCCCGCTGCTGACCACTGAAAAAATGAAGCCGAAGCTCAGCAAGATCAGCCTGCTTGGCGGTGCCAAACGGATGTTCTCTGCCCGGTCGCTGGTGGAATTTGCCAAGGGTATCCTGAAGCTTGCGATTGTGACGGTCATCGGAATTCTGGTGATGATCCCGCAGGTTGATACGATCATGGGAATGCCGGACCGCCCGGCGTCGGCGATTCTGCAGGAGCTGCACTGGCTGGCTATCCTGTTGATTCTCAGCGTGCTGTCGGTCATGGCCGTCGTCGCAGCGGTCGATTTCATGTATCAGCGCTATGAACATATCAAATCGCTGAAGATGTCGAAGCAGGAGGTCAAGGACGAGCAGAAGCAGTCGGAAGGCGACCCGCATGTGAAAGGCCGGTTGCGGTCAATCCGGATGGAACGGGCACGTCAGCGGATCATGCAGGCCGTTCCGAATGCCACGGTGGTTATCACCAACCCGACCCACTATGCTGTCGCGCTGAAATATGATCTCGACCAGATGGCTGCACCGCTTTGCGTGGCCAAGGGTATGGACGAGGTTGCCCTGCGTATCCGTGAAATCGCGAATGAGAACGAAGTGGCGATTATTGAAAACCCGCCATTGGCGCGGGCACTTTATGCGACGGTAGAGATTGATCAGGAGATTCCGACAGAGCACTATCAGGCGGTGGCCGAAATCATCGGCTATGTGTTCCGCTTGAAAGGCAAAATGCCATCGTGACTCTGAAGGATTACCGGCTTTCTGCCGGGGTCATCATCATTACGCTGATTGTCGCCGCAGCTTCCAGCCAGTTTGCCGGTATGGCAGGTGCTGTGGCTGTTGCTGTGGCCGGGTTCTGCATGCTTGTTCTGTCGGTTCTGACAGAACAGCGAACCCATGCGGCATTACAGCAGCAACAGCATCAGGTGGCCTTAGGAGAAATCGCCGGAGATGTGGCCATCATCAGCGGCTCGGACGGGGTGATCCTGGCTTCTCGAGGACAGTTTCAGGGTTTGAATCTCTCAGATATCCCGCTGCATCTTTCAGGGCTTGCCGCAGATGATGCGTCACGTCGGGTTGCGGCTGATCTGCGGGAGGCTGCTGACAGGGAGGATTTCAGCAAGGGGGAAATGCGGCTGCTTTGTGCCGATCAGAGAACCCTTGCGGTCCGGATTGAAGTTGAAACCGACCCGGATGGATTGCGGCTCTGGCGTCTGGATGACCTGACGGAACTGGCGGCTGCCCGTGAACTGGCCGTTCAGGAAGCGGATCGGGCGGTTGAATTTCTTGATGGCTTGCCGGCAGGCATCTTCGTATCCGGCAGGGGAGGACAGATGCTGTTCTCTAACCGCGTCATGAATGACTGGCTGGGTGACGGCAAGGACTTGCAGGCAGGCCGGGCCAGATTGCAGCATTTCGTCTTCCGTGACCCGGATGGCCTGTTTGATCCGGCCGTCTGGACAGACGAGCAGGAGCGCCGGGGGCGTGTTTCCTTCGCGATGGAGGAGCATTCGCCGTTTGAGGCTTCAGTCATCGTCAACCGCTTCGAGATAGGAGGCGATCAGTCACCGCTGTTTCGCGTGCTGGTCCTAAAGGAATCGTCGGAAACCGAGGAAATGCAGCTTGCCCTGCGGCAGGCCCGGAGTCGTCTTGATGCCTTTTTCGAACGCTCACCGATTGGTATTGCGGAACTGACCCCGTCCGGAGAGATCGAGGAGGCGAACGCTGCCTTCGCCAGGATCGTCGGCGCTGAACAGGACAAGCTTGAGGACCGGCCGCTGGGATCCTTCGTGGCGTCTGATGACAGGGAGCTGCTCAATGCCCGGCTGTCAAAGATGCTGATGGGCTCTGCCCGGGGAGCGGAGTTTGAGGCACGGCTTCTGGGTGAAAATGACCGGACGGCAATTTTCCGGATCAGCCCGCGTTTTGATGCGGAAGGCGATACAGATGGCATGGTCGCGCATGTCATGGATGCGACGGAGCAGAAGAATCTCGAGGTCCAGTTCGCGCAGGCTCAGAAGATGCAGTCGATGGGTCAGCTTGCCGGCGGGGTTGCCCATGATTTCAATAATCTGCTGACCGCGATGATTGGCTTCTGTGATCTGCTGCTGCAGCGCCACAGCGCCGGAGACCCGTCTTTCGCTGACATTATGCAGATCAAGCAGAACGCCAACCGCGCGGCCAATCTGGTGCGCCAGTTGCTCGCGTTTTCCCGCAAGCAGAAGATGGAGCCGAAGATTGTCGATGTTGCGGAGTCGCTCAGCGAACTCAGTAATCTGCTGCGCCGTCTGATCGGCGATCACATCGCGCTGGATATCCAGAACGAGGTCGAAAACGGTCTGGTGCGGGTTGATCCCGGACAGCTTGATCAGGTTGTCATCAATCTGGTGGTCAATGCGCGGGATGCCATGGCAGACGGCGGGTCGGTCAGTGTCCGTTCGTCATCCGTCTCCTATGACCGTCAGATCCGCCGTGGTGGTGACGCGATTCCGCCGGGAGACTATATCCGCATTGAAGTTGCTGACGACGGCACCGGTATTTCGCCGGAAAACCTCGGGCGTATCTTCGAGCCCTTTTTCTCGACCAAGGATGTCGGGGCCGGAACAGGTCTCGGCCTGTCCACGGTCTATGGCATTATCCGCCAGACTGGCGGCTATATCTTCGTTGAGTCAGAGATCGGCAAGGGAACCACCTTCACTATTCTGCTGCCGATCTATGGCGACGAGACGGCGCGTCCGACACAGCGCCGCAAACAGGCAGCACCGGTCACCGACCTTACAGGCAAGGGCAATGTGCTGCTGGTCGAAGATGAAGATGCCGTGCGCATGTTCGGTGCCCGTGCCCTGCGGAACAAGGGCTATACGGTCCTTGAAGCGACCAGCGGAGAAGGGGCGATTGAAGTCCTGAATAATGCCAAGGTCGATATTGATATCATTATCTCTGACGTCATGATGCCGGGTATGGACGGCCCGACACTGATCCGTCTGATCCGCGAAGACAGGCCAAATATGAAGGTCATCATGATTTCCGGCTATTCGGAAGAGACCATCCGCGGGGACTTCGGCGGTGATGATCAGGTTCATTTCCTGCCGAAACCATTCAGCCTCAATGAACTCGCGACAAAAGTGAAAGAGGTCGCGACCAACGGCTGATTATACCGAATCAGCAGCGGCTTCTGTCCCCCGGTTTCAGGTTCTGACTTTGCCGATTCCTTCGTTCTGCATGAGAACATAAGCCAAACATAGTGCAAATACATGTTTTAGAACAAAGCATTAACTAAGCCTGTTTACAGTGAGAACAAATCATGTACATATGGCTGCATTGCGCCACTGATATCGCTATGAAATAAGGGAGACCGGATTATGTCGCAGGCTGCACTGCGCCTTATAGGCAAGGACGATATGGACAAGAACAAGGCACTCGACGCCGCCGTCGCCCAGATTGAACGGGCATTCGGCAAGGGCTCGATCATGAAGCTCGGCTCGCAGGATTCGGTTGATATCGAAGTGGTATCCACAGGCTCGATTGGCCTTGATATCGGTCTCGGTATCGGTGGTCTGCCCCGCGGACGTATTGTTGAAATTTACGGCCCGGAAAGTTCGGGGAAGACGACACTTGCACTGCATGCGGTTGCCGAGGCTCAGAAACTTGGTGGTACCTGTGCTTTCGTCGATGCCGAACATGCACTGGACCCGGGTTATGCCCGCAAGCTGGGTGTCAATATTGAGGAACTGCTGATTTCCCAGCCGGATGCCGGTGAACAGGCGCTGGAGATTGCCGATACGCTGGTACGCTCCGGTGCCATTGACGTGCTGGTGGTTGATTCTGTTGCTGCGCTCGTCCCCCGGGCTGAACTGGAAGGCGAGATGGGCGACAGCCATGTCGGTCTTCAGGCCCGCCTGATGAGCCAGGCGCTCCGCAAACTGACGGGATCTGTTTCACGCTCGAAAACGACGATTATCTTCATCAATCAGATCCGCCTGAAAATCGGTGTGATGTTCGGTAGCCCGGAGACGACGACAGGTGGTAACGCGCTGAAGTTCTATTCTTCGGTTCGTCTCGATATTCGCCGTATCGGCGCGATCAAGGACCGTGACGAGGTTGTCGGTAATCAGACCCGGGTCAAGGTGGTGAAGAACAAGATGGCCCCGCCGTTCAAGGTTATCGAATTCGATATCATGTATGGCGAGGGTGTCTCGAAGACCGGTGAATTGCTTGATCTGGGTGTTGCGGCAAACATCGTTGAGAAGTCGGGTGCCTGGTTCAGCCACGACAGTCAGCGTATTGGTCAGGGCCGCGAGAATGCCAAACGCTTCCTGAAGGAAAACCCGGAAGTGGCGAACAGCATTGAACAGAAAATCCGGGCGAATGCCGGCTTGTTGTCAGAAGCCATGATGGCCGGTCCCGGTGGGCAGGACGAGGATGGTGTCGTCACTGACGACTGATCTGCTCAGTATCATGTTACGGAAGGGCGCAGTCACAGGCTGCGCCCTTTTGCGTTTCTGGCGTTTCCGGAAGGCTGACTTTGACGCAGATATGAAAACGGCCCGCCGGG
>TARA_R110000787_G_scaffold20281_37_pt1 | contig 19086 bp, 16 predicted proteins | sample TARA_R110000787 | Tara Oceans TARA_R110000787 (sample SAMEA4397920) | marine metagenome | biome: Polar Biome; feature: [DCM] deep chlorophyll maximum layer (ENVO:01000326); material: water (ENVO:00002006), including particulate matter (ENVO:01000060) such as... | depth 35 m
GCCCAAATCATCGTCTGAAATTGCGGTGGAGGTGGATCGCTACATCGCCATGCCGGGGCAGGCGCTGGCCTACAAGATCGGCGCAATGAAGATTGTCGAACTCAGGGACAAGGCAAAAGAAAAGCTCGGCCCGCGGTTTGATATTCGTGACTTCCACGATGTTGTGCTGGGAAGCGGTCCGCTACCACTGGATTTGCTTGAGCAGAACGTGGACGTGTGGATAGAGGCAGCCTCCGCTGATGGCACGGCGGCCTCACAGCCACCGCAGTGAATCAGGGGCTGTCGTAGACCAGGATGGATCGGCCCTGGCTGACCAAGATGCCGTCTTCTTCAAGCTTCTTGAGCACACGGCCCGCCATTTCGCGGGAGCAGCCGACGATTCTCGCCAACTCCTGCCGGCTGATCTTGACCGAGGTACCGCCCTCCTTGCGTACGGCATCGGGCTTTGCACAAAGCTCAAGCAGTTCGTGGGCAAGGCGACCCGCCACATCCAGAAACGCAAGGTCACGCAGGCGGCGGCTTGTGTCGCGCAGACGAGCCGCCAGTTGCCCTGCTACCTCGTACATGATTTCCGGTTCGCGGCGAACAAACTCTCGGAAGGTTTCCAGCTCTACCTCCGCGACCAGAATCGGGGTGCGGGTGCGGATGATGGCCGAGCGCGTTTTCTGTTCTGGGAACAGGCACATTTCGCCGAAAAACTCGCCGGGATTGAGGTAGGCCAGCACCATTTCGCGGCCATTTTCCTGGGTCAGGACGCTCACCGAACCTTCAAGGATCAGATAGAGCGCACGCGGTTCGTCTCCGGCATTGAGAATATTCTGCTTGGGGCCAAAGCTGCGTTTGGTCGAATAATGAATAAAGGCCTGTACCGCCGGCTTGTTGAACATTTCCATTTCCCTTGTCCGGCGCTGATGTGCCAGCACCTTGATTTAGCGGAAAATAACACAAGAATGTGAGGCATCTGCTCGTATCGAGCGGCCCCAAACCCGGAATTTCAATGAAAGCAAGAGTCAAATGGCTGGAGAACGCAGCACTGGTAGGAGAAACCGGTAGCGGCCACGCCGTGGTCATCGATGGTCCGGCAGAAATTGGCGGACGCAACCTGGGTGGCCGGCCCATGGAGATGATGCTGCTCTCGGTTGGTGCCTGTTCCACGGTAGATGTTCTGCACATCCTCAAGAAGGCGCGCCAGCCCGTTACGGACTGCTATGTGGAGGTGGAATCCAAGCGCGCCGACACCGAGCCCAAGGTATTCACCGACATCCATCTGCATTTTGTCGTGCAGGGCGAGGGCTTGAGTGATGCCCGGGTCAAACGCGCCGTGGAGCTGTCCGCAGAGAAGTATTGTTCTGCGTCAATCATGCTCAAGCGCGGCGGCGTCAATGTCACGCACAGTTATGAGATTCAGGCCTCAGCCTCGCCAAGTGACGATTAAACACACGATTGTCATCTGAGTTGGGCCATAATTTGCAGCTTGCCGCGCCCCAGGCGCGAGCATCAGTACTGAAGTAACACATTTGGAGAAGCCGCCGTTGGCGAAATCAACACGCAATACCAAGCTCAAGCTGCATGGGTTCAACAACCTGACGAAGACGCTGTCGTTCAATATTTACGACATCTGTTACGCCCGTTCGCCTGAGCACACGCGCGAGTACATCGAGTACATCGATGAGGCCTACAACGCCGAACGACTAACGCACATCCTGACCGAGGTGGCAGACATCATCGGTGCAGAGATCCTAAACGTTGCCCGACAGGATTACGATCCGCAGGGCGCCAGCGTCACCATGCTGATCTCTGAAGGCCATCTGGATGGGCTTCCTACGCCCAAACCCAACAAGAAAACCTCGGTGGTGAATCATCTGGACAAGAGCCACATCACGGTCCACACCTATCCCGAAACGCACCCGGACGCCGGTATCAGCACCTTCAGGGCGGACATTGATGTGTCCACCTGCGGCAAGATTTCTCCGCTCAAGGCCCTCAATTTTCTGATCAAGAGTTTCGAGTCAGACATCGTGGTCATGGACTATCGTGTGCGGGGCTTTACCCGCAACGTCCGCGGCATGAAGCACTTCATTGACCACGCAATTGATTCCATTCAGAACTTCATTGCGCGCGACATCAAGGAGCGGTACGACATGGTGGACGTCAACGTCTACCAGGAGAGCATGTTTCACACCAAGATGCGCCTTAAGGAACTTGATCTCGATACTTATCTGTTCGGGTCTGGTGCTTCTGAATTGCTGCCACGGGAAGCCAAGCGGATTCGTCAACGCGTGGATCACGAAATCATGGAAGTGTTCTACGGGCGCAACATCCAGCGCTAAGCTGCCAAGGGTTGGGCTGAGCCCATTGACGGAGGCCCCGCAGGCCGGGTGACCGGCGAGCACAGCACGTCACGGCCGCTATAGACTGCCTTGGTGAAAGCGACCCCGCCCAAGAGAAAACTGGATCGTCTGGATGCGCTGCTCGACGCGGCGGCAGACGCGATGGTGCTGATCGACAGCAAAGGCATCGTGACCCAGTTCAATGGTGCAGCGGAGCGCATGTTCGGATATCAGGCTTGCGAAATCGTGGGTGAGAATCTACGGGTGCTCATCCCGCAGCCTTATCGCGAAGATCACGATCGCTACATGGCGCGCTTTCTGCAGATTCGTGAACGCAGACAAATGGATGTCGGTGGCGAAGTCATTGCGTGTCGGCGCGATGGCAGTACCTTCCCGATTGAACTTTCCGTCGGGGAGTTCAATACCGAAACGGATCATGGCTTCGTCGGCATTTTGCGCGATGTATCGGAGCGTCACCGTCAGGAGTCCCACTTTCGCCACCACGCAGAACAGCTGCGGCTTCTGTTCCAGTACGCCCCGACACCTGTCGTGCTCACGGACCTGGCAGGTCACATCAAAAACGCCAATGCAGCGCTGCTTTCCCTGCTCGGATACGGCCTGCAAAGCATGTGCGAGTTTCGACTGTCTGAACTCGTAGATCCCGAGGATCGTGCGGGCGCCATTGCTGATTTCCAGCAGGTCCGCGATGGCACCTTCACCCGCCAGCGAGAAGTTCGAATGCGTCACCGCCTGGGTCATACGGTGCCGGTGCTGCTGTATTCCGGCTGCGCTCGCGACAAGGATGGCCGGCCGCTGTTCCAGATTGCAGAGCTACTGGATCGCACCGCCCTTCGCAGCGCAACGCTCGAAGTGGCCAGCTTGCGCGACAGCCTTGCGCATACCGCCCGTCTCGGATTGATGGGCGAAATGGTCAGCGGCATTGCACACGAACTCAACCAGCCGCTGACCGCCATCAATAGCTACGCCAGTGCCTGCCGCGCCATGCTCGTCGCCGGTCAAACACCCACTGAAGAGATGACGGCAGTCCTCGACAAAATAAGTGCGCAGGCAGAGCGAGCAGGGCAGGTCATTCGCAGCATGCGTGCGATGGCGCGCAAGCGTGTCATGCATCACGACTTGTTGGCGCTGAATCCCTTGATCGAAGAAGTCTTCCGACTTGCCGAGACTGATCTGAGGGCTAGTGCGCAGACGCTGGTGCTCGACCTAGCGCCCGGCTTGTCCCGCTTTCGGGGCGACGGTGTTCTGGTGCAGCAGGTTGTGATGAACTTGATTCGCAATTCCGTGGAAGCGATGCGCAATGCCGACTACGCCGGAGCCGTGCGCGTGCGCACCTGCAAAGGGGAATCGGGCGTCCTGGAAATCCACGTGGCGGATGAAGGGCCCGGCTTGATGCCCGAAGTGGAGGCGCGCTTGTTCGATCCCTTTGTCACGACCAAGGATGACGGCATGGGGCTGGGCTTATCCATTTGCCAGTCGATCATGCAATTGCACGGCGGAGACCTGAGTTATCGAGAGTCACCCGATGGTGGCGCCGAGTTTGTGGCGCGCCTCCCGGCCGTAGCGGGCAGCCAAGGTGAAGACGACAGTTAGCCCGCCACCGCGCCACTGGCGACGCCAGCCTGAAGGGCTGAAGCCGGGAGCGGCGTCGCTGGTATTGCGTGGTAGTCGCGATACCAGCGGACAAAATGTGAAAGCCCGATTGCGAGCGGTGTCGCAGGTGCAAAACCCACGTCACGCTGCAGCGCGGAGGTATCCGCATACGTGGCCTGCACATCACCATCCTGCATCGGTAGCAGCCGCTGGATCGCTTTGACACCCAGCAAAGACTCCAATGTGCCGATGAATTCCGGTAGCGCAACGGACTGATGATTGCCGACGTTGTAGATGCAATACGGTGCCCGGCTGCTCGCGGGGTCCGGTGAGGCGCCGTCCCAAAGTTTGTTTGAACGGGCAGGTCGATCGAGCAGCCGGACAAGCGCGTCCGTCACGTCGTCCACATACGTGAAGTCACGCTGCATGCGGCCGTGGTTGTAAACATCAATCGACTCACCCGCGAGGATGGCCTTGGCAAACTTGTAGTACGCCATATCAGGCCTGCCCCAGGGGCCGTACACGGTAAAAAATCGCAAACCCGTACAGGGTAGTTGATACAGGTGCGCATAGGAATGCGCCATCAGCTCATTCGATTTCTTGGTGGCGGCATACAGCGATACCGGATGATCGACATTGTCTGTCGCCGACCAGGGAAGCCGCTCGTTGGCGCCGTAGACTGAGGACGAGGAAGCAAACAACAGGTTCTGCACGCCCTTCTGCCGACAACCCTCCAGCACATGCGCAAACCCTGTCAGGTTGCTGCTGATGTAGGCGAGCGGATTATCGATGGAGTAGCGAACCCCCGCCTGAGCGCCCAGATGAACCACGCGTTCGAAGGGTTCCTGCGCAAACAATGCGGCCATGCCATCGCGGTCTGCAAGATCGAGTTGACGGAACTGGAAGCCGGGTTGTTTTGAAAGCTGTGCCAGCCTCGCGTGCTTGAGGGCGGGGTCGTAGTAGTCGTTGAGGTTATCAATGCCAATCACCTCATGGTCAGCGGCCAGAAGCCGCCGGCTCAGGTGATAGCCGATGAATCCGGCGGCGCCAGTGACCAGCACTCTTGAGCTTGTCATGAGCCAGGCCCGTTCTTGCGCTGAGCTTTGTTGAAGCACTGCAATCTATTCAATAGAGATGTGTTTTTCATCGCGCTCTCGTCCCGGGTGGATCAATTGTGCAAACCATCCTGCTGGGCCAACGCGGTCCTCGCATTGATCCAGGTCACCCCGGAGGTCTCACATTGGCGATGCTGATCTCTGCCGTGGAAGCCGCGTCGCGCTGATAGCCGGGTCGATCAAGCAGCTTCAGGATCACGGTCTCTTCGCGCTCGGTTTCGGCGTCCGCGCGCGCGACCAGCGTCAGGCTCAATTGCTGTGCGCCGGCAGGGAAGGTGATGGCATTTCCCAATGCAACATAGTCCGAATCCAGGGTTGCGCTACCGGACAATGAGAAAAATACTTTGAGGGAGTCCCGCAGGTTTCCTGCACGCGTAAAGGTGTAGGTGCCGCTATCTCTGCCCTCAATCGCATAGTCATCTGAGGCCGTGACGCGCACCAGCGGAAGACCGTCTTCACCCGGACGGCTCACCCGGATGTTGGAAACGTGCTTATTGCGAAACACGAGTGGAACGTGCGAGCGATTTCCGATCGGGGTGCCAGACACATACATGTTGCGCAGCCAGAAATCAGCCACCCGATGCGTGCTGTCAAAGCCTTCAAGGCGTGATTCCCAGGGCGCGCGCTGCCGTGCATCCAGTCCATTGACGTCCACGCCGCGGATCTGGCCAGGCTGATTGCGAATGTAGTAGTAGAAGAATGATTTGTTATCACGCACACCAATGGTTTCGGTCCGGTTATGCGTAGCCGAAACCGTGCGAATACGGTGCCCGCCGATGTTCCACAAGGCCAGGAAGCGATCTGCCAGCACCGTATCGTTGTTATCAAAGTGCACGTTGTAAATGTCCGCAAGAACTTCGTTGCCCACCTTGAGCGCACACTTCTGAGTCCAGATCACGTTGTCGTGAATGTAGATGTCGTGAGCCCTTTTCTGCACGCCCATGTAGCCCGTAACTTTGGGCGAAAAAGCATCGTCAGTGGTGTATACGAAGGCGTTCTCAACTGTCACGAAAGTGGAAGCATCAATATCGATGCCATCGGTATTGCTGACGAAGGGCAGGGTGTCTCCGCTATCCACGCGCAGATCATTGACGATCTTGACGTTGCGTACGTGAATGTCATCCGAGTAGAGAAAATGCAAAGTCCAGCGTGCAGAGTCGCGGAACAGCAGGTCTTCCAGAGAGACGCCGGTGGCAGCGCGTGTGCGCAGCAGCTTGTTGTTGCCACCTCCCGGCGAGTTCTTGCGTAACTGATAGCCATTGCCATCAATGACGCCGCGCCCGGAAATCTTTACGTTGCTGGCGCGCGCGATATAGATGAATGAAGAGTCCGCCCCGTGTTGCGTAGGATAGTTGCTGCTGATGAATTCGGGCACCGCGCGAATCAATGCGCCGCTGCTCAGGTAGAGTTCCACATTGCTTTTCAGGCGCAGCTGAGCACTCATATAAAGGCCATCGGGCACATAGAGCACGCCGCCGCTACCGTCGTTGGCAGCGGATGTCTGATTGATGGCACGCTGCAGTTGTGCAGTCACTGGAACCTCAGGATCGCGCCCCTCATCCAGATAGGTCGCCAGATTCCGGACGCCGGGCTGCCCGGGCCGAGGCGGTCGTCGTTCCGGGCCGTCGGCAAACAGCAGCAATTTTTCTGCATGTTCCGTCTGGATGATCAGCTTGCGTGGCTGCGTAATTGCAAACTGCATGCTGCGCTCGCCCAGATTGGGCGTGATCTGGTAGCTACGCGGACTGATGACAGGATCAGGCATTTCAGCGCTGCTCGTGATCTCGATGCGCGCCTCGCCGATAAAGGCAAAGCGCGCCATGCTGACATCGCCAAACTTCTCCACAAACACATGCCGGCCATTGACCTTCAGCGTGTAGCTGGAGCTGGCAACCGCACCCGGCAAGCTGCGGTAGGAGATCAGTCGCGGCTCTGAAGCCTGTGCGGGCGTTAGCGGCAGCGCACAACTCAGGGCCAGCAAAATCGACGCGAGCACGCCGCGGCACTTGTGTCGCCCTGCGTCGCGCCAAATGTTCTTTCGAATGCCAGAACGGTTCACGGGCCTTCCTTGTCGTGGCTGACGGACCGAAGTCCGGCGCGCACGTGGAAAAATGTCTATGCGCCTGGGTAGAGGTAACTCAGTCAGATTCGCAGCAATCCCACCTTTTTGTTCGGCTTGCTCAGGCCAGGCTGGTTGGCCCCAGGTAACCGAAATGATCTGAGCGGCGAACCTGGTTGAGCACGGTGCCCAGCACCGGAGCGCCCGCGCGGAAGAGCCGATTGGTCACGCCGAGCACCTCATCACTGCGATGCTGAAGCTGGCGCCCAATGACGATGACGGCGTCAGACTCCTTGGCCACGATCAGGCTGTCAGCGAAGCGTGACATCGGTGGTGCATTGACCAGCACGTAGTCGTATCGCATGCGCAGATGCGCCAGCAAGGACCGCAAACGATGTGGCGTCAGCGCGGCCACTGATGCTGCTGAACGATCACCCGCGGACACGTAGTCGGGCAAACTTCCGTTGCCAGGTTCAATCAACTCTTCAATCTGGTTGGCGCGACGCGATAACCAGTCCGAGACGCCGGGTTGCTGCGATGAAAAGTATCGGCTGAGGCCGCGTCCTTCGAGATCGGTATCGACGACCACGATACGCAGCGAGGCCTTCATAAGCGTCAATGCGAGGCTGGAGATGACGAAGCTGCGGCCCACGCCAGCATCGAATCCGCCCAGCAGGATGATGCCGCCATCGGCCGTCATCCGGTCTGTGAGCACTGCGGCGCTTAGCATGCGAATGCCCGACTGCGCCGGATCACTGTGATGGGCAATGGACAGCAGTGTGGAGCCCGGCCGCCGTTCCTTGCGCAAGAGCCTGCGCCGCGAGAAACTTTTTTTCTGTGGCGAATAGGGAATGGCCGCCAGACAGCACGGACCCGCGGCTTCTTCCATGTCGGCAACGGATTCCACTTTTCGCCGTGTAGAAAGCAGCAGAACCGCAAGAAAGCCGCCGCCGGCAAGACCGAGGATGAGCGCAGCGGCAAGCACGATGCCGGGACGTGGAAAGATCGCCTCAGAAGGAACAACCGCCGGATCAACAATGCGAACCGAGCCCAATGTTCCGGACTGTGCCATGGAAAGCTGCTGTGTTTCTTCGAGCATGGCGACGAACAGGCTCGTGTTGACCTCAACATTGCGCGTCAGGGTGGCCAGCTCTCGCTGAGAACCCGGCAGCCGGCGAATGCGGCTGTCAATCTGCCCTTTCTTGCCAGAGGTCTGTTCGATCTGCTGGTTGAGTGCAATGACGTTCGGGTGATTCTCGGTGTAAGTCTGGCGCAGCTTTTCTCTTTCCAGCCGGAGTTCCTGCAACGTCTGTTCCGATTGCACGCTCTGTTGCAAGAGCAGCGACGTCTCGGTGGTGAGGTCGGGGGCATTGTTGCGCGACTTGTGCCGCGCCAGGGCGGCTTCGGCTTTCTCGACTTTTTCTTTCAGCGCCGGAAGCTGTGTATTGAGGAAGTCCAGGGTCCGGGAAGCTTTGGCCGTGCGCCATCTGACATCTCTGGACTGATACTCGTTGATGGCGATGTTGACGGCCTGCGTGATGCGTTCAGGATCGCTGCCGCGAAAACTCACCCGGATCAGTCCGGAATCTTTTCCCTGCTCACTCGCGCGCAACTCGCCTAGCAGGCTGCGAATGGTGTCGGTCTCGCTGTCCAGGCGCAGATCGAAGCGTTTGCCTACAGCGCCTTCGAGCGCGTTGACTTCGAGCAGTATCTGACCTTCTTCAAGCATGGCACTGGCGAGCAATCCGACCGCGCCGTTGAGCAGCAAGCGGTTCGCGAGGTAAACGGCGTACTGCCCGTCTTGCTGCTTGTACAGATCCAGTTCTTGCCCGAGCAGCCCCTCGGGAAGCTCCATCCGCCCGATCTCAATGCGCTCATCGCCCCAGGCGAAACTTGATGGCAGCAAGCCCATGGCCAGCAGGCCGTCACGCAAGCCGGGTTTGTTGGCAAGCCAAGCCTGCAAGCGCGGCATGCGGTGCGGTTCTGCCACGCGGTTGAGATGCATCTGCTCAATGACTGCACCCAGAATCAGGCGGCTCTTCAGCAGCTCTATCTCCGCGCTGACAGGGGCAGACTGTCCCGCCATGCCGGAGATCTCTCCGCTGAGCGTCGGGTTATTGCTGCTGTCCGCCGCTTCGACTTGCAGCAAGGCGTCGGCCTCGTACACAGGAGTGAGCAAGGCCAGTACAAGGGGCGCCAGTAACAATGCCAGAAGTGCGCAGCCGCCAATCAGCTTCCAGTAGCGCAGCAGAATGCCCAGAATCTGGTGCAGACCATTGGCCGGCATGCGTTGGCGCGCATTGGCTTGAGCAATCTGAGGCGGCAGGTACGGGGGAACACCGCGGTCTACATAAGGAACCAGCGTGTCGGTATCCAAGGGAGGAGCTCCCGGGTGGAAGTCGCCGTTCATCGATTGTCACTCGTCAGGCGGTCAACGTAGAAAATTTCCTGAAGCGTAGGCAACAACTGAACCATGACGCTGTTAAAGCGGGACAGTTCGGTGGTTGCCACGTAGACCACGTCGCGCGGTTGAAGAATGAAATTGGTTGCAAACAGCAAGCCCTGTGGCTGGCTCATATCAATTTGAAACACCTGAATCTGTTCATCTTCGGGCATCCCTGAATCTGCAGCCCGGAACACGTAGATGTCAGACCCACGTGCGGTGGTTTTCGAAACCCCGCCCGCCGCTGCAATCGCAGAAATGGCAGACAGCTTGTCGCTCACCATGGCAACCGACTTGGGTGCCTCAACTGCGCCCAAAACCACAATCTGATCTTCAGATGCGTCCGGGACGCGGATGACATCACCCGCTTGCAAGGCCGGGCTGAAGGAGCCGAGATCGCCGCCGTAGAGATTGTCCAGATTGACTTCGAACCGCTGGTTGCCGCGACTAAGGAAAACCCGCCGACGGCTTGCTCGTTCGCTAGGGCCGCCGCGTTCGGTGAGCGCGTCGAGCACGCCTTTGGATGTGTTATCCAGCGCCACCGCGCCGGGCTCCAGCACTTCGCCCGTGACCTGCACACGCTGCGAACGATAAACGCCGACACGCACATCGACTTGGGGTGAACGGACATACACGCCGAGCTTCTCGCCGAGCAGCGTGCGAATCTCTTCCACCGTCAGGCCCTCCACCTTCATGACACCCGCATAGGGGAAGAAAATATCGCCCTCAGGGCCAACCACCACACCGTCTTCAGGGTCGCGGCGTTCGCTGTTTGACGTTTCCAGTTCCGGAACGCCCCACACGACAATGGTGAGTACATCGCCCGGGCCCACGTGATAGTCGCGGTCTGCCCGATTCGGATCGATGGCCGGCAGCCCTTCAACCTGCAAGTCGAACACGCGTTGTTCGCGAGAAATGCGTTGTTCTCGCATCAGCTCAGCCGTTACCGGCATGACCCGATAGGCCTGGCTTTCAGGCGCTTCATTTTCAATGTCTACATGCATGCCAGGAGCCAGAGCGCATCCCCCAGCCAACATGGCAGGCAGCAGCAGAGTTGGAAGCAGTGACGCCTGGCGCTTTTTTGGAATGGTCATGACTCGGAAGAACCCAGTTTTGCGCGAATATTTTCAGCGCTTGTGCCGCGCTTCTCGATCAGCTGTTCGTAGACTTGCAGCGTGCGTGCCAGCATCTGCTCAAACTGAAAGTCTTCCACATAGCGCTGACGGGCGCGCTGGCCCATCTCGGCACGCAGTTGAGACGATTCAATCAGCAAGCTCAGCTTGTTTGCGGCGTCTTCGACGTTCTGTGACCGGCACAGCAGGCCGGTTGCACCAACTTCGACGAGTTCAGGAATACCCGCAACGTCTGTTGCCATTACGGGAAGCCCGGCGCGCATGGCTTCGATGATGCTGCGGGGCAGTCCTTCCCAAAGCGTGCACAGGACAAACACCTGCGCATTGGCCAGCAGCTGCGCAACATCCGAACGAGGGCCCAGGAATTCAACCCGGTCCTGCAGGTCCAATTCTGCGCAGAGCGCTTTCATCGGCGCTTCCAGAGGGCCGCCGCCGACCAGCGACAGTGACCAGGGCTTTGCCTTGAGCGTGGCCAGCGCCAGCAGCAGCGTACGGTGATCTTTCTGCTCTTCAAAGCGCGCCACCATGACCAGTTTCGGCGCTTCAGACCCCGCATCGGCGATCAACTCCGGGCCGACGTCGGGCATGCCGTTGTGTATGGCAATAATGCGTTCAGGCGCGGCAATACGCGCCTGCAAGGCCAGCCGGCGATCAAACTCCGAGACCGTCACGATGCGGCCGGCGAGGCGGCCCACCATCTGCTCGATCGTTCGCCAGACGGTTGCCTTGAGCCGCGAAATGCCGTCGGTGAACGTCCAGCCGTGTGCAGTAAACATGACCGGCAGACGCAGGCTCGCAGCGGCAATGCGTCCCAGAACACCGGCCTTGGCGGTGTGCGTGGAAACCAGATCCGGCGCCAACGCGCGCAGATGCCGCCGCAGTTCAAACAGGGCGCGTATCTCGTTGATGGGGGAGATGCTGCGCTGCATGTGCCGTAGTGTTATCACGGGAATGTTGCGTTCCTGCAATTGCTCGAGCCACGGGCCCGAACCGCCTGCGAGCACCACGGCCTCATGGCCGGCCTTGCGCAATGCCGTCGAAATGTCACGCACATGAATCTGCGCACCGCCGACGGCATCGCTACGAGTGATGACAAACGCAATTTTCAAGGTGATGTCCTGACAAAAATGGGACGCTGACAGGAATTGCCCGCAAGCTTGAGGCCAGCCTGTGGCAAAAGACCCCGGGCAACATTGATCCAGGTCAATCCCGGCTGCGCCTATCAAGGAATACGGCGACGGCACAATTGACTCAGGTCAATGCGGTTCAGACGCAGCGCCACGAGACTTTCAATGCCACCCGTTCCGGAATTGCCATGACTGCGGTCCCCCGTGCAGCGTCGCGCGCCGCCGCAGCGCTTCAGACTTCCGATCCCAATGCTGCCCCGCCCCCTGATCGGCAGGGCCGGCTGGCCCGGCACGGCCGCGGATTGGTTGCCGCGGGCCTGAGGCTGGGAGGGGCACTGCTGCAGGTGCTGTCTGCAATTCTGGTGGCACGCATGGCCAGCCCGACACAGGCCGGGTTCTTCTTCATCGGCTTCGCCGGCGTCACATTTGGCGCTGTGCTTTTTCGCGCCGGCTTTGATCAGGCTTTGACGCGCTTCGTTGCCGCCGATTTTGCAGTCGGCGAAGCACTTGCCGCCCGATTCACCGTACGCCATCTGTTCCGGCGTTTTCTATTGCGGGCGGCCTGGGCCGTGCCGCTGCTTCTGGGGGCATGTGTGGCCGTCATGCTGTTGCCGGTTGCGGCTGCTCAGGCTGAGCTGGCAACCGCCATGGTGCCTTTCATTCTGGCCATGCCGTTTCTGGGCATTGCCGCTCTGGCGGGAGTCGCCCTGCAGGCAGCAGGGCGTCCGGTTTGCAGCGTCTTGAGCATGTTCTTCATTCATAACCTGTGTCTGATGTCCGCTGCTTTCCTGCCAGAGCCGTGGCGCGACGCGGGTGCTTTCAACTTTACGTTTCTGTTGGGATGCATGATCGCTGCAGTTTTTGGTGCCATTAAACTTTCAAGCACCTTGCGCCGGCGCGTGGCCGCGCTTCCCGGAAAAGATCTGGCCGATGCCGACGCACGCCGCAGCGAGGTCAATGCACTTGCGCGAGAGAACGCCGGCAGCGTGATCGGAAACCTCATTCTGGTGTGGGGGCCTCTGGGCCTCGTGGGTTTGCTGTGCTCTCCAATAGATGCCGCGCGTTTTGGTATTGCCGGGCGCAGCGCGCAGCTGGTGAGTTTTGCCTTGCCTGCACTCAACTTCGTATTGGGCCCGCGCTTCTCTGCACTGCGCGCAACACGTCGTGAGTCAGAACTGCGCAGCGCGCTGCTCGGTTCGCTCATGGTGTCGCTGGCCCTGAGCAGCATCATTGCCATTCCCATGATCACTTTTGCGCAGCCCATCATGGCGTTCTTCGGGCCGGAGTACGCGATGAGCGCCATCCTGCTCGTCCTTCTGGCCTCGGCCCAATGGGGCAATGGCGCCGCAGGCGCGGCGATCCAGTTTCTTGCGATGACCGGCAGTGAAGTGATTCTGCGCAAGATATTTGTGCTCACCGCCGCCATCGCGGTGCTGGCCGGTGTGCCGCTGGTGATGTTCTATCAATCTACAGGTGCGGCCCTGCTGGCGCTGGGGTCATCCTTGTTGCTCAATCTGCTGTGTACGCTCGCCGCCCTTCAGGCGATACGCCGCATCGTGCAGACCGCGCCAGCACCTGAGCCCTGCGCTGCATGATTCTGGAAAGCGCAATGCTGGTCTTGCAGATCGGCCTGTTGATGCTGCTGATCAAGCTGAGCACGGCGGGTGCGCGCAATGCGATGGAGCGCGCGCTCAACCCCGCCATGCTGCTGGCCTTTTTCTACACCCTGTGGATGCTCATCCCGCAGATATTCGTGCTGATGCCGGAGCACAGCATCGTGGGTATGGAACACGTGCCAGCCTATGAGCGGGTGCAGGCCACGTTGCGCACACAGGCTTACCTGACGCTGTTTCTCTCTGCGCTGTTCATAGGCTATGCAGTTGCACTGGGCCTGATACGCCGTGAACCCGGGCCGGAGTTCCAGGCCCCGCCACTACAGCCCACACGTTGGCACTATGGCCTGGCTGCTTACGCTATCGGCGTGGTGGCCTTCTTCATTCTGGGGCGCACGTTTCACGAACTGCCTGACGGCACCATGCGTTCGGCGCTGGTCAAGACCACCAGCGGCCAGGTGCTGATGACCTTGTCGTTCTTTGGTAGCTTCGGTGTGGCCTATCTGGGCGCTCACCTCTGGCTGCAAGGCCGGCGTCTTCTCCCGCTGATTCTATTTGTGGTCTACAGCTATCTGGTGCTGCAGCTGGGTGCGCGTGGCCGCATTCTGTGGCCGTTGGTAACGGCGATCTTGTTTGTATGGGGGCGCGGAACCCATATCCGTCTGCTGCCGGTTGTGGTGTTTGGTGTGATCGGGCTTGCTGTTCTGTCTTTAATGGATCCATTGGTATACGGATTGCGCAACGAGGATTACACGCGCTTCTTTGAGGCCTTGTCGCCCGTCGTGATGTTTGAAACGCTGTTCTACGGACGCAACTTCGACGGCTTTGGCAACCTGCTGTTCATCACACACAACGATCTCATCCGCGAGCAACCCGGCTTCCTGCTAGGCGGCGCGCGTGATGCTTATATGAATACCTACTATCCCGCCATCTACGAGATGGGCGTGGCATTTCCGACTACCGTGCCCGGCGAATTCTGGCTGGCGGGCAAGACGCCACTGCTGGCGGCCATGTCCGCCATCTATGGATTTGGTCTGGGCATGATGCAGCAATACCTGCGCAGCGCACGGCGTGAAGCACATATCTGGCTGTACCTTCTGCTGCTGCCGTGGCTCACTGCGGTAGGCGGCGAACTGGCAGAGTCCGTCAATAAGATGATTGCAGCCGGCGCGCCCGCCATTCTGTGGATAGGCGCAGGCTGGTTGTTGCATCAGCAAGCGCCATCGTCCACTGCTACCAAATTCAACACGGCACGATCCTGATATGCGTGGAAGAGACATGTTCAAACGCGTGCAACCGGTACTCAATGCCGGTGTCTCAGCCTTGCGCATCCTGCCGGCTGGGTTTGTTGCGGCCACCTGGTGGCTGGTGGACTGGATTCCCGGCCATGCCGGCATGGGCATTCGCTATATGTGGGCCCGGCGCCTGTGCCGCGCCTGCGGCGCCAATGTGATGATCGGGCGTCACGTGGATATCCGAAACTGGCAACAACTGAGTCTGGGCAACAACGTCACTATTCACGGCAATTGCTACTTTGATGCGGTGGGTGACATCAGTATTGGAGACGACGTTTCCATTGCACACGCCAGTTCCATCCTCTCGTTTGAGCACAGCTTTGATGACGCCTCGCAGGCCATTAAAGATCAAGCGCTGGTCATGGGCGCTGTGAGTATTGGCCCCGATGTATGGATTGGCGCGGGCGTGCGTGTACTGGCTGGCGCCACAATCGGACGCCGCAGCGTGATCGCTGCCGGTGCCGTGGTCAGGCGTGGCGAAATCAGTGAAGGCGTCTACGGCGGCGTACCCGCGCGCTTGATCAAGAAGATCTGAGGTTTGCCATCGCCAGCTGTTGTCTGAGTTCGATCCGAACACGTGGAAAACCACTCATTAAAGCTTGAGTGCCGGACGGGCGAACGCTGAGCCCGTCAGCGCAATCAGAGCGCCTTCTGCCGATCCACCGATAAACAGGAGCAGCTTTCTCTCCTGCAGGCCGTGCGGTATAAGTCTGTCCATGAACTTTTTATGCCGCTGTCAGTGGCCTAGTCGGCGTTGGGCACCATGGAACCTTTAACCACAGCTACATCTTTCGCAACAATTGTTGGCCTGTTATCTAATTTCCTGGGGCACAGGTCCCAAGAGGACTCATCCGAGTTACAAGATTTTCTGGCTTGGCTTCGCACGCATGGCCACGATGAAGTCATCGCGGCAATCGAGTCGAGTCAGGCTACTTCGATAAGCATCAAAGCGGCGCTTTCAGAAGGTCAAAAGAAGCTCACGCAGCAGCTCGATTCGATTGAGCGGCATCTGGCTGCGTTGGCAGAGCCATATGGTCCATTGGGTGCGATAGCGAGCGCTTTGTCCTCACCCGAAATGCTGTCGCATCAGGCAAAGAATATGCTCATGGCCTTCGAATAAGCTCGGGCAGGAAAAGCCCTGGAGGTCCATATGAAAGGCGAAACTATCTGGATGTTTCTCGATGTCTCTGGCAATTACGAGATAGAAGACTCTCGATACTATGAGGATGATGTAACCCGCCTAGTTTCGCTTAGCTTGCTTCGGGTCACCTACAACGCAAGAGGAGAAACCATCTATAACCTCACCCGTGCGGCGGGAGAATATGCACAAAGGTTGCTCCGGGAGCGCGCAGGTGCCTAACAAGGCGTTTGAGTCCGACGCCTGCTGCGCGCCGGCGCGGATCAACTTCAGCGTTGGGTGCACAGGCATTCGCCGTGAATCGAAAATCTGAAACTAAGTCGAAGAAGAATCGCACCGGAGCCAAGGAAAGTCGCAAGGGTGATGGTGGCCAATCACACCCAATCTCACTCTCGTTTCCATCTCCAGTTGGGGCAGAACCGCCGATTAAATCAATGAATGAAACGCGTGGCGGCTACACTTTTTCCGAACTAACACAAGATCAGGAGCAGGAGCTCCTAAAGTTTTTGTGCGCCGCAGCGAGGCGTTCTCGGAGATCCTTTGATGAAAAGATCGCGATTCAGAAAATTGACTGGTCTATGAACATACTCCGGTCTTCCCTTCCTCGTGCAAGTGACCCAAGCTCAGCAGAATTTCGATCGCGAAGTCAGAAAATTGTGAAAGCCACTGATCAGCTGCTAGAAGCGCTGAGAGATGACAGCGATGCATGGCTGGCTCATTTTCTCAGCAAGAAAATATATATTCCCTTCGTTTACAGCGAGCTTGAAAGGCTAAAGGAATATTACGAGTCGGTGACGAAGCGCCGCTTGAAGAGGGGGCGCCCGGTCCGCAAGGCAGAAACGGTATTTGTCTCCCGGCTCGCATCATTTTGCAAATCTGGTGTCATTCCATTAAATCCATCTTGGTCGGATGCGCGCCAAACTCAATTTGAGCAACTAATTCGCAAATGCTTTCACTTCTTGAAGATTGAACCTGGAGATGTTTTTAATCTGCTCCAGAATGGCCTCGTGTGGCCCCCAAAATCCGGTTTTTAAGGGCGAGTAAATGGGCTACCTACCTTCATCAAAAGACACCTACGATTTGCGTCAGGTGATCTATAACGGTGTAGCTCAATGGATAGAGTGCTTAGGTATCTTTCGGCCCTGCGCCGTTCCTAGGAAGCTGATGGTTCGAGTCCATCCACCGTTCCCAAACTCATTTAACGCACGCGCGCCAAACAAGCAGTTGCACTCCGACGTCCTTGCCACCGCGTCGCGGCGACAAGGCGGCGGGTGAAATGGGGCGTTGGTTGCCAAATGAGAATACCTAACCGCCCTCACTCTTGGGCTTTGAGGCTCGTGGTAGCCGCCGCCGGGCTTTGGCTGGCATTCTCGGCGGCGTTCGTAATTCTTAATCGCTACAGCTACGGCGCAGATTGGGATGGCTTGGAAGATTTTATCTTGCTGCTTGTAGGACCGCCTATCGGCTTGCTAGGTATCGTAGTGGCCTTTTGGTCACTACGCGCGAAAGTCTTTTTCGTACTAGCTGCAGTCGCAATCCTTGTCACTGTTGCCTCCACATTCCCTGAGCGCTCTCTAAAAGCTCATGTCGCATCGCCCGCTCTTATGAGTTTCGGTATGTCACGCGCAGAGCTCGAAACAAAGCATGGCGCAGCGTGCGCTGAAGAAAAGAAATCAGAAAATCCTTATGCCTACAACGTTTGTTTACGTGCGGAAGAACATAATAGTTCCAAAGTCAGGTAAATGCGGATGCCGGCACCCAACAATCCGTTGCGCGCGTGAGCACGGGGTGTGGGCGTCACCCACAGGAGATTGCTACCAATGGACATCGTCGCGTTTGTACTATCGATCGCCAATGTGATCGTTCTGGTCGCCGCCGGATTGACGATTAGGAGCTACCTGTCATCCTACTTGATTGAGAAGTCTAGGAACCTTGCTTCGAAGGAAGATATCGAGGAAATAACGAAGAAGCTTGAGGGGGTAAAGTCCCAGTTCGCTCAGGAGGCTGCATTGTTGGAGAAACGGCGAGCAGTCTATGAGAACATCGCAATTTCGATGCGGGTATTTATTGCTGGTCACCCGGCGGACGACGCACAAAAAGATTCATTCCTTTCTGCGTATGCATCCGCTTGGTTGTGGGCTCCAGATCAGTTGCTCACGGCGCTGAACATTTTTCTGGAGTTACAGAAAGCGATCAAAAACAAAACCACTTCCGAAGCACAACGGCAACTTAAGGGAGCATTCGGGGAAGTCATCCTCGAAATGCGAAAAGACGTAGTGTCTCAACAGACCAATCAGCGCCATGAGAACTACACGTTTGTGCAATTCTGAGCGCCAGACGCCTACTAGGTCGTTGCAGCGGACGTTAGACTCGCTGCCAATTTTTGCTTTTGCAAAAGTGGTCGTCGCCTCAAACTCCGCTGAGATCAGGCATTGGGCATAACTGAGAGGAAATTAAAATGGTTGATGATGAGGCTAGAACCAAGAAAGGGTCCTTTGGAGCTTGCAAATTTGAGACAACCAGTCCTTTAGAACTCACACCTAATACACAAACAATCAACATCGTGCTGTCGTTCGAGGAAGCTCTCAAGTTGAATCTCGCAATCGATGAAGGTGTGCACAAACTTGGGCGCTACAATCGAGCCACTAAGAAAGGCAAGAATGCGGGTCTGAGGATCATTATTCATAGAGACAAGAAGCGCATCAGAGTGCAAGAGTCGAACTAGTGTGAGCGACCGGGGACATAGGTAACAAAAAAGTCTGGGGCAATACGTAACAGTCACCGATGCCGCTACGGATGCCCCGTTCGCGTGTTTGCCTTAGGACTCCTCAAGCTCTTCTTCAGCATCCGTGATGCTTACGATGCCGGTATCCGCTGAGCCAAGTGTGTAATGCGCCTGTTCGGTGACGGTGAGAATAACCGTCTCTGTGTCTTCCTGAACTGCATCCGCCTCGGGCGATATCACAATGGTGATGGTGCCTTCTCCGGCAGGGATGATCGCCGATGTTGCGAGTGCGGCATAGTCTTCACCTTCTGTGGCGGTGCCGCTCACGCTCAGGTCTACTTCGAGCGGGAATGTGCGTGATCCACTGCGTTTGAGGGTGATGGCGCCGTCGTCGCCGGCTACTTCACTGGCGATGCTGTCTATTGTGGTCACGGTGACCGTGGGCAGGGGGACGTCCTTGATGTCTACGGTGCCGGTCGCATTGCTCTCTGCCAGGT
>TARA_R110000787_G_scaffold24030_1_pt1 | contig 19071 bp, 17 predicted proteins | sample TARA_R110000787 | Tara Oceans TARA_R110000787 (sample SAMEA4397920) | marine metagenome | biome: Polar Biome; feature: [DCM] deep chlorophyll maximum layer (ENVO:01000326); material: water (ENVO:00002006), including particulate matter (ENVO:01000060) such as... | depth 35 m
AAAAGGAATGAAAGCAGTAGCTTATGGAAATATTACTGGAGTATTAATAGAAGCAATAAAGGAACAAGATATAAAGATGTCTGAACAAGATGATAGGATTAGAAGACTTGAAGCTTTAGTTGAACAAATGTTAAATAATAAATAATATGGCACTACAAGCATCAGGAGAAATAAGAATGAGTCAAATTAATACGGAGTTAGGAAGGGTTAGTAATGTTCAAGTATCTTTAGACTCTGCAGAGAATGGAACTTACGCAACTATAAATACAAATAGTGCTTCTTACCCATCATCAACTAATCCAGCAAGTATGAGCGAATGGTATAGTTATAATCATTCAGCAATATCTGGATTAACAGTAGTTGATGGTACTTTGGCACAACCAGTTAGATTTAGCCCATGTTCATTGTCTAAAACTATTCTTTACTTTCATGACGGAACAAATGCTCTTCCAGTAATTGGAGATACAGTGTACACTAACTCTGGAGGAACTACTAAGGCGGCTGCAGGTAGGTATGGTTTTGGCTTTAATGATACTACTTTAAATTCAGTAGGTATAGTTATTAATAATGCATTGTGTCCATAATATAAAAAAATTAATAATTATGATATTTGGTGGAACATTAATTTGGCTAATGAAAAAAAGTATGAACTTATCGCCAAGTATTCCAGTCATTTAAACTCAGGTGGGCACATATATATTCCATTGTTAAAGTTGTTTATATAAATATTTATGCACGTAAACAGCTATAATAACTATAAGGATAAAGAGAGTCAATATTGTATATTTACTAGTAAGAATTAATAAAAATGAATTCAATTACATTATTTTTTAAATCAATGACGATAAGCAAGTACTTGTTACTTTTGCTTAGTCCGTTATTGCTAATCATACTCAGCATGCAAACGATACTATTGGCCCTAGTGAGTATTATATTTATAGATTTATTAACAGGAATTAGAAAGTCACACTACTTATTAGGGGTTAATTTTTGTCCTTTCAAAAAAAGATTTTGGATTGTAATAAAATCCAAAGAACTTCGCAACTCTTGGAGAAAAACTACAGAGTATGCGATTGGTATAGTAACTTTTATTATCCTTGAAGGATTAGTGTTCAATGGATTAAAAATAGAAGCGATGGGACACAATTATTCCATTGCAGAATTAGCAGCAACAGTAGCCTGCTTAGTTGAGGTGTATAGTGTATATGAAAATATGGAAGCTGTCAGTGGTAGAAATCCTCTGAAAAGAATTCTTAGCATACTACCCCAAAAATTTAAAAACTTCTTTAAAAAAGATGAGAGCAATAAATAGAATTGTTGTGCACTGCGCAGCAACCAGAGAGTGTCAAGATATAAAAGCTTCTACCGTGAAGAAATGGCATACTGATAAAGGATGGTCTGACATAGGTTACCACTACGTAATTGAACTTGACGGGTTCTGCGTTACTGGAAGAGATGAAAGTACCATAGGAGCTCACGTTCGAGGTATAAATACAAATTCAATAGGAGTATGTTACATTGGAGGAGTAGATCAAGACTTAAATCCAAAGGATACTCGAACTGACTTACAAAAAGATGCATTGAATATATTGTTAAGACATTTACTAGCTAAGTATCCTGACGCAGAACTATGCGGTCACAATGAGTTTAGCAGTAAAGCTTGCCCTTCATTTAATGTAAAAGAAGAGTATAAAGATATTATCCATTAAATGTAATAACCCTTTAGCTATAATATCTATTAGTATTTACTTGCTTAATATCATATTTTTGTAACGGAGAATTAAAACATTTTAAACATGGAAGGATTAAATTTAGAAGATTTGAACTTTGACACCAGTACACTTCAACTATTTGATGAAGAAACTGGAGATTTAGGTTTAAGTAATGAAGGTGCAAAACCTGAATTAAAAGATGGTGAAACCACACCAGTAGATAAAACTACAAACAAGGACAAAAAAATTAACACTGATGGTGATGACTCTGCAACTGCAGGTCAAGAGATAGTAGCTGATCAGAGTAAAGATAAAAATCAAGTTCAGGCGGGTAAAACCCCTCCAGATGGCGACGGCAGCAATTCTTCCTCTCCAAAACTGAATGAGACTGAACAGCTTTATTCTAACTTAGCTGCCGAATTCAAAGCCAAAGGTGTTTTACCTGAGCTTGATATTAGTACAATCAAATCCTTAAAAGACTTAGAGGATGCGATTCAAACCAAAATAGAATCTGGTCTTACGGATAGACAGAAGTTTATTGAGGACGCACAAAAAAGTGGCGCTCCAATTACAGAAGTAGCTGAAAAAGTAAACACTATAGAAAAACTTAAACAAGTTACTCCAGAGTTTATAAAAGATGAAAGAAATATTAATTTCAGGAAAACTGCAATTATACAAGATTTCATTCAAAAAGGATATGATGAAGAAAGAGCTACATCTATGGCTCAACGTAGTGTGGATTCAGGTACAGATGTTGAAGATGCAGAGTTTGCATTAAAAGCATTAATAGCTTCAGAAGAAAGTTCATTGCAAGGTCTTATTGACACGGCAAAAAACACAGAAGCAAATAGCTTGAAGGATATTAAATCTTACATTTCCACTACTCCAGAAGTGATTCCAGGTATTGCTTTAACAGATTCTCAAAAAGATGAGTTATACAATCAGATTACTTCAGACACAGGTAATAAAGATAATGCCTTTATGGCTGCTCAAAGAGCTGATCCAGTTGGATCAAGAATAAAGCTTGAAGCTTTATTTTATCTTACAAAAGGTCTTACTGACTTCGGCGTATTTGGCGCTAAGCAAGAAAGCAAGATCTCTAACAACATTGAAAATTTATTAAGAGGTGCTAATTTTACAGGTTCTGGTTCAGTTGAGACTAACGTCAAAGACAAAGACTCAAACTTTTCATTAACAGATCTTGCAAATTTTGATATAGAGTAAACAATTTTTTAACAGAGGTGCACCAAAAAAAATAGCGTGTACGCAAAACAATTAAATTATGCAATTAGGTAGGTTCCAAGTAACTGACGCAAAGGCCTTTGCTGGTATGATCAACCCAGAAAACACATTAGGTGCAATCTGGAAGACAGCTCCAACAAAAATCAACGATGCTATGATCAAATTGTTAGCTATTAATAGAGGTAAATCTCTTGAAAATATGTTAGCTAAATTTGAAACTAAGCAGGTTGACAATGATAATGAGTTCTATTGGGAGCTTATTGGTAGCTCACGTAGAAACATTCCATTAGTAGAAGCTTCTTCTAAAGGTGCAACTGTAACAGCTAGCACTACTAACGTAGGTGAAGGTGGTACAGAGTTTGAATTAACATTTGACGAGCAATGGTTCTTCAAAGGTGAAATCATCGTAGGTGAGAAAAATGAAGTATATCCAATTAGATTATTAGATGATGGTTATGCATCAGGATCTCAATGGGTTCATACTTGTGAGATTGCAGGATCTGACAGATCAGGTATTCCTGGTTCAGAATTAGTAGCTGGAAAAAGATTTACTGAAGAGTTCGCTCCAGTAGGTAAAGGTCTTTCTAGAGAAGTTGGTGGTATCCGTAGAGTTACTCCAGTGTCTATGAGAGGTGAGTTGACTACTATTCGTATCGACCATAAACTTCCAGGTGATGCAACTAACAAGCAAGTTGTTATGGGTATTCCTGTAATTGACAAAGCTGGTAACAAAAAAGTATTCGGTGCATTAGCATTATACGAAGACTGGTTAGTAGAGCAAGAATTTTCTTTATACAAGAACAAATTCTTAATGTATGGTAAGACAAACAGAACTTCTGATGGTCAGTATCATAACAAAGATGTTTCAGGAAGAAGCATTAAAATAGGGTCTGGTATCCGTGAGCAAATGGAGCAATCTAATACATACTTCTACAATGAGTTCTCTATTGAGTTACTTGAAGAAATCCTTTTCGGATTGTCAGAAGGAAAATTAGGATTTGACCACAGAGTATTTATTCTTCGTACAGGAGAAAGAGGTGCTGCTGAATTCCATAAAGCTGTATTACAGACAACTTCAGGTTGGTCTGCAAACATGAGTACTCCAGGAACTAACCCAGCAACAGTTAAGAGCACAAGCTCTGAATTACATAGCAACGCTATGAGTGCAGGTTTCCAGTTTGTAGAATACATGGCGCCAAATGGTGTAACAGTTAAATTAGAAGTAGATGATTTCTATGACGATAAGATTAGAAACACTATCAAGATTCCAGGATCTAACGGTGTAGCTGAATCTTACAGATTTGACATCTTTTACATGGGAACTATGGAAAACCCTAACATACAGAAAGTACAGGTTAAAGGAATGGAAGAAATCAGAGGTTACCAATGGGGCTTCAGAAATCCATTTACAGGAGCTGTAAATAACGGTAACATGGGAACTCTAGAAGATTCTGGTACCATTACTAAATTCGCTCAATTAGGAGTTGTAGTTTATGATGCATCAAGAACTGCTTCAATTATTCCTTACGTATTAGCGTAATAGATTAAAACTTAATCACCCTGGTTGTTCGCTAGGGTGATTATTATAATTATAGTTTGAGAGAACTACAAAACTCTCACACATAGAGAAGGAAGAATTTTAAAAAAGTATAAAATGGCAGCAGCTAAAAAACCAGTAGTTAATAAAGTTACTGAAGAAGTACAAGTAGAAAGTATTAGAACAGATTTCTTACAAGATAAGATTGTATCTGTAAAATATTTAACAAAAGATAACAATGGGATTAAGGATCCTAAACACGTTTCTTTTGGAGGTTTATTAAACGGAGCGGTAATTGCAATTCCTGCACCAACAATGGATAACCAGAAGATGAAAAATATATTAACTAACCATGAAAAAGCAGGGCTAGAAAGTATATTAAACGGAGTCAACTTATCAATTTATGGTGATTTCTGGAAAGAGCACGATAAAGATGGTAAAAAAGGTGTAGCTTACGAGATGGGTATTTTACCTATTTACTTAACTAAAGATGAACTTAGACTAGATATGTCTGATCCTTATGATTACATCAAGTTAAAAGTACTAGAAGCTTCTCCAATTGTTGCTAATAATTTAGAAGAAGTTAGACACAGAGCTACAAACAGATTTGTTTTAACATCTGCTTCAGAGCAAATGGCTAAAGAACTTTCTAAGGTTGGAAACAAAGTTACTGCATATAAATTATATGTTAAGTATGAAGATGACAAGCAAGTGTTAAGATACACGTTGAGAAACCTTGGTAGAAATACTAATAGATCTCACAAGTTAGATTTCTTGCAGTCTGAATTACATAAAGAGCTTGAGAAGAATCCAAGTCTACTTTGTTCTATCATGGGTGACGAGTATTTAAAATCTAAAGTATTACTAGAAACTTGTTATGAGTTTGGAGCTGTAGTTAAGAAAGATAAGAAGTTCTACAACTTGCAAGATGAGCCAATCTCTGACGGAGACGCACCATATTTAGAAGTTGCAGCTAAGTACTTATCAAGTAACTTAGGTCAAGAGCAAAGATTAGCATTAGAAGCAAAGCTAAAACATTTAGAAGAATAGTATGACGGCATCAGAGACAAAAGAAGAATTTAACTTAAGGTACAACAATGCATCCGAGGGTGCTCCTGGTTTAGATACTTTCGAAATAAGTTCTTACTTAACTATAGCTCAAGAGCAATACGTTAAAACCAACTATGATGCTACAAAGGATCCAAGCACTTCATTCGAGATTAAAGAGAAATCTAGAAGAATATTAAATGAATTAGTGAAAGATGAAAAGATAAGTTCATCAATCTCCTCTAGTAGGGGATTGGTGGATCAATCTAAATTCTACGAACTATCTAACAATGCAATGTATATCGTTTTAGAAACTGCAACGTTATCTAGCACCATGGCAAGCATCAATGGAAAAGTAGTAGAAATATTACCTATCACGCATGACGAGTTCATGGTGTCTTATAGAAATCCATTTAGAAAGCCTAATTCAAATAAGGCGTGGAGAGTGGACATCTCTAAAGAGAATTCAAAAACAACTGTAGAGATTGTTTCTAAAGAAGCTATTTCTACGTACAATGTCAGATATATCGCATATCCAAAGCCAATCATTATTGGCGATTTAAGAACATCAAGTGATGTGGCTGGACTAGGATTATCAATTGATGGGAAAACTGCCGTAGCGGGATGCGCATTAGCAGCTTTAACGCATAGAGACATTATAAATATTGCAGTTGAAAACGCAGTTTTAGATTATAAAGAAAGTACACTGGAAGGAAGAGTAAAATTAGACTCTAGAGTATAACAATATTAAGAAATGTTAGGATTATTGATACAAATCCTTTACATTTGTAATCAACGAGTATCAATTATTAATTAAAAACAATTTTTTATTATGGGATTAGCTGGTCAAAACCAAGTTAGACACATGTACGTAGGTACAGCAGACGTTGCAGATTTAGCTGCTTTAAAATCAGGAGCTGCAAACAGTTTAGTTATCTTATCTAATGACGGTCAAGCTGTTGCCGCTGGAAAAGATTTCAAATTATTTCAAAAGGATGCACTAGGAAACATTATCTCTAGTGATACCATCAAGGCAGGTAGTGTATCGCATGCAAAATCAGTTGCATATCAAGCTAGCGCAAACAAGAAAGTTACTATTTCTTCTTTAACCGTAGACATCAACACTCTTTACACAGTAAATATCGAGATAGACCAACACGGTTCTCTTTCTCAAGAAGATACTTACTTAAAGCAAGGTTATTTTCAAGCATCTTCAGGAAACACGGCTCAGACTGTTGTTGAAGGATTGATTGCTTCTTTAAACCGCAACTTTTCAAGAGAAGTTGGAGCTACAGCTTCTTCAAATCCTTACTTTACTTTTAGTAAAACAGGTAGTGGATCTTCTACAGCTTTAGTTATTGAAGGTAAAACTGATATTTCTAAGTTTGACGCAAACAAAAGCACAAGAGTTTCTACTTCTTTTAAAGTTGACATCGCTTGTAAAACTTATCCAACTGTTACAGAAACTGTTGCAGCTTTTTCAGGAAAAGGAACAGGTGTACAAGTAATGGAGATGGAGTATTTTTTATTAGGAGAAAGAGGAGATTCTTACAGAACTAACGGATACCCACATAACATTGTAGGACCTGAGTTAGTTTCTAATGCTGGTGGATCTTACAATCTTATTGAGCTTTCTTACTCTGATGAAGGTCGTAACGAAGCGAAGAAAAGTAAAAAAGGTTTAACAATTGCTATACCTTTTACAAACTTAGCTGGAAACTCTGTGACTAACAGTGTTATCGCTGACTTGAATACCATTTTAGGTGCAGGTTCTGTTGATGCTTTAGCTGTATCATAGTCTAAGTAAAGATTAAAACTCAAAAAGGGACATGGATTTATTCCTTGTCCCTTTTTTTATTCATTAAATTAAAAAAATAACATGGCAATAAGTGTAACAAAATATATGGTATCTAATGATTTGGCCACTATAGACTTTAATGTTGAGGTTGTATCTGGACAGACTGTTACTGAACTATTACTTTGGAATGAGGCTTCTTATAGGGACCCTTCTAAAGCAATAGATTTAACAAGTCTACTTAGTGGAACTGGAAATACAGAGAGTTTAGTTATATTAGCAGGTGATGCTGGTGTCCCTCAATTCAGTGGAATGTATTTTCTTCAAGTTACTACAAGTGATCTAGAAGCTGCTGTTGTAGCAACATTCAATATGACGCAGTATTATACTGTGCAGGCAAAATTAATTGCAAATGTAGATTTATCATGTTTAAATTGTAGCGCAAACTTTCAGAACGCATTATTATTTGATATGTACTTAGAGGCTACAAAACAAGCATTGTTACTTGGTAGATACCAGGACGCAATAGATAATCTAGCTAATTTAATTATAACAGTAGACACATCTAATTGTGACGACTGCAACGATATACCTCCAGTGGTTTCAACTGCGGGTAATATAGTGTCTGTTGGTGTAATAGATTGCTTAATAACCGCAAGTTCATAATGAAAAATAAAGACGCAAGAATATATGTAGCATCAATAGCTAAGATCTCAAAGAGACTTACCTATTATGGTGATGCTGACATAAGTAATATAAGTTTACTTAAACTGATATACAAGTATGCGTGTTATTCTTCAACGTATTCTCAAGTTCAAAGATTGGACAAGATGGTTGCTAGGCTTCAAAGAGAAGATCCTTATATTTGCCTAGAGAAGCAAGCGTCAGGAACAACTGCATATACATCTCCAGTAGGGACAGTTCCAATAGGTGTTGATGGAAATGTAGCACCAACATTGACTGGGTCTGCAATAACTCTTAGTCCTAGTGATGACATTCATGCGTTTACATATGCAGAGCTATTCTCTGGATACTCTGATGATTCTAATGGGTTAATATCTAGTTTTGTAATAAGCACGATTCCTGCAAATGGAACCCTTTCTTACAACGGACAATTAGTAGTGGCAGGAACTTTATTATATGATCCAACTAAACTGATATACGCTAGAAGTAATAACACTGCTTATGGCACTTCATTTAATTACTACGCATATGACGATGACTCTCAACTGCCTTTACCTTCAAGCGCTGTGGCATGTACTGTTACTGTTGATGCAATCGTTGTTGAGAATTCTCCAGCTACAGTTGGTAATACTAATGTATACTCTGATAACAGGGTTATAACTGTATTTTCTTCAGCTACATTTACTAGTGATGCTATTGCTCCTTATAATGATCCAGATGGTGATCCATTGGATGCAATTAAAGTGCTTGGAATATCTGCAGTTAATGGAGGTGTTTATTATTACTTCAGTGCTCCAGTAGTTGTTGGGCAAGTAATAACTAAAGCTGAACTTGATTCAGGAGCTTTTTATCACTCTGCAGCAGATTCGAATGCGATAACTACAGATAGTATACAAGTAGCGGTTAGAGATACTGGATCAATGATCTGGGTTGAATAATTTAAAATAAACAAAGATGATAATAACTATAACTAACAGTGGGCTTCCTAATGGGAGGCCTACTCAAATAGGAGGTGTTGGAATTACGGTTGATAGTGGTGCTTCACATATATTTACAATAGCGAATTTCACTACTGATACTTCCCCACAGTATTCTGACCCTGAAGACGATCCTTTAAAGTATATAAAAATAACTTCAGTATTGTCAAATGACGGTCAACTTCAATTAAATGGCGTTGATGTAGTTCTTGGACAATTGATTTACGCAGGTGACATATCTTCTGGTAATTTAATTTACACGGCTAATGTAGCAAATACTAATTCTTATGACTCTATTTTTAAGTTTGATATAGCTGACGCTGGATCTAGTTCTCTTAGCGGACTGAGCACTGGAGAGGTTGAGATACGTGTGTCTAAAAAAGCTAATCTACCACCTAGCGCTGTTGGAGATAACCAACTTACCACACCGCATGCAACGACTATAACTTTTACAAAAGCTCATTTCACAACACAAACTATTCCTGCCTATAGTGATCCTGAAGGTGATCTTGCAGATAAGTTAAAAATTACTTTTCTTCCTGCTTTTGGATTATTGAAATTTAATGGAATTAATGTAACGGTTAATCAAGTGATCACATTTGATCAAATAGCGGCAGGATACTTTCAATATGTGCCAGATTCATTAATAACAACCTTAGTATCACCAATTTTTGGTTTTTCAATAGCTGATGCAGGGTCTGGACAATTCGTTTCATAATGGCTACAATGAAAATAAATGTTGAATCAGAATTATCATTACCAGTAAATGACGGTAATATTGGAGGGATTCTTAGCTCTGAGACTCTATGTGTCTCTAAATTTGATGTAGTCGTAAAGACTACTACTCAAGTATGGATTGAATGGGATATACTTGCTCTTAATTATACTATAATGAAAACAAGCGGCAATTCGATTGCAGTAGACGGAGAATTAATTACTGAATACACTACCTATAGGTTAACTTTAGATGGTTACAAAACTCCAAAATCTGCAAACGATTACTATAGTGATGCTACCTTTAGAATCAGAGATGGCCAAGGAGGAACTATACTTGATTCGAAGGTTTTTACCAGAATTCACTCTGAATTAAACTGTTAAAAAACATAGCCACACATATTGTATGATATATTTACTTGACTTGTGTGGTTATTTTTTATATATTTGTAACAGCGAGTATTAATTAAAACATATAATATGCAGGGAGATTTAGAATTAATAAAGGAATTTCTAAGAAGTAAGAAGAGTTATTTACACGAAGGGAACCCTAAGATCCAAATGTTTCTATCAAGGAGATATAAGGGCCATAAGTTCAGTTTCAGTGATATCAAGAGAGCAAAAAAAGAAGTAAAAAGAGAAGTAAGTAATGAGATGAAACAGGAAATTCCTATTGAAATCAAGGAGGCAAAAATAGAGACTACTCCAGAAATGTTAGCTAAATTTAATGAACTAGCTAAGATGATGGGGATGAAAGGATTACAAGCTCCTATTTCAGAGGAAGATCCACTTGAGTCAATTCTTAAAAGAAAGCAAGCATTAAGAAGCTTTCATATTCCAACCATTAAAGAGCAGGAAGGTATGCATATTCTATTAGGATGCAATCACGTTCCTTTTCATAATAAACAATTACACCGTGGCATCATTGAATTGATTAAAGACCACAAAGAGAACATTAAAGGATTTCACTTATTAGGTGATTTCTTGGATCTAAATCCATTATCATTTCATGATAAAGGTAAATTCACAGCAGTCAAAGGATTAACACTAAATGATGAGTACCAGATTGGAAGTGATTTATTACATGATTTTGATTTAGCTCTACCCAAAAATGTATGGAAGACATATTTATATGGAAACCATGAGGATAGATATAACAGATGGATGGGAGTAATGGACAATGCAAAAACTCCATTAATTTCTCCTGAAGATGGATTAAGATTACATCAAAAAGGATACAATGTAAAAACTCGTTGGAGTCAAGATTACATTACACTAGGTAATGACTTTGATATATTTCACGGTATTTACTTTAGTATTCATAATGCTAAAGCTCACCTTGATAAATTGAGAAGAAATTGTGCATACGTACATACTCATAGAATTCAAAATTATCGTGAAGGTGAAATGGCAGCATATAATATTGGTGCATGTGCAGATTTTTCATCTCCTGCATTTAACTACGCTACAAGACCAATGAAGCAACAATGGGCCAATGGATTTGCAATCAATATGATTGATGCACAAGGTAGGTCACATATAACACAAATAGCCGCAGGTAGAGATGGACATTTCTATTTCGGTGGCAAATATTACTAGACCATGACTAAAAGAGAAATAATTTATCAGGTTTTGGAAAAACTAAATATTCACTCGGATGACAGCAAGTTGTCCGAGGAATTAGTTTCTTCCCTTATCGATACAAAAAGAGCACTACTTCTTAAACAACAGTACGCAACAAAAGGATGGCACATGCCGTCAGAGGTTAAGCAAGAATTAACTATAGCCGTTGAGCTTATTGATAGAGTTGCTGGATACGCTGACGCAGGGAAAGTTCTTGCAACATCAATATCTTTACCAGAATCTATAAAGATTAAAGGTAAAGAGGGGCCATTATTAGTTCGTAAAACAGACAACACTGAGATACCACTTACTTTAGTAGCTATCGAAAGAGTTCCTTACTTGTTTGAGAATAGGTATACTCAACACTTAACGTATTGTGCTGTTGATCATGATGGTAAATTATACTTAATGTCAAAAGACAATAAACTTAGATTCCTAAAAAGCATTAAAGTGACAGATATATATGAGCAGCCAGATGTTGCTAGACAATACGAGTCATCAATTGACCTATCTTTGGAAGTATGGGATGATAATTACCCGATGGAAGCATCTATGGTAGATACTGTTGTTGAGTTAGTAACAAAAGATTTAGCAAGAACATTGAGTTTACCTGCTGATAATGTAAATGACGCATCAGATGGCAGAGGATAAAAGAATACATAGAATAAAAACAGATTACGGAAATTATGATTATTATAAGCATTTTATATCTAATACTCCTGGGAGCGCAATTACTAGATCTGTATTTGGACAGGTATTAAAAGAGTTTAATGGTCACGTAAGAGATAGGATTTCTACCAAGGGTGCTGAATATACCCTTCCATGTAGAGTTGGTAAAGTTGAATTAAGAAAACTAAAGACTGAAGTAAAGATTGCTGATGACGGAAGTATAATAAACAACCTTCCAGTTAATTGGAAAGCTACAAGAGAACTATGGGCAGAGAATGAAATTGCTAAAGAAAAGAAAACTAAAATAAGATACACTAATGAGCATACTGAAGGGTATACTTTTAGGATATTTTATAGAACATCAAAAGCTAACTTTAAAAACAAAAGCATTTACAAAATGAAGCTAAATAGAACATTGAAAAGACAATTATCTAAATCTATTTTTGCTGGACGTATAGATGCATTCTTAAGATAAACAATATGGCAGGAGCAAACAACCTAGTAAGTATAAAGTTAATAGCTGATAGACTTATGCGTAACCCTTTAATGAAGGACTTAAGCTATGAATTTATAGTTGACAATGCTATTCAGTTAATGAGAATACTTGACGCGCCTTCTATTTATGTGTCGCGTAAAGAAGAATTAAATGTAGAGAACTACAGGGCTCTTAAGCCTATTGATATGATAAAAGTTGAAGGAATTGCGCGCACTGATAACGGAGGTGTAACACCATTGCAATCAACCGAATATTTAGATCAAGAATTTATAAGTCAAGGAAACAAGAAGTCAACAAGACCTGAAAGCACATACTCTTTTAACAGCAAGTATGTTAATCTTAATTTTGAAACTGGTAGAATAGAAATAATCTACAAAGCTATCGCAACTGATGAAGAGTGTTATCCTTTAGTTTTAGATAATGAAACTTTATTGAGATGTATTGAAAGTTATATCAAGTGGAAATGGTTCGACATAATGAACGACATGGAAATGATATCAGATAGAAAATTATCTAAAGCTGAATCTGATTACACATTTAACGTAGCTCAAGCGGACGCAAACATGAAGTTGCCAAGTATTGATGAAATGGAAATGATAACTAATCAAATTGTTCAGTTAATTCCAAGCAGAACCGCATTCTCAAGAAGGTTTGAGTATTTAGGGTCTCAAGAGAATTTACGTATACATTAAATTAAACAGCAAATAAAATGATGTTAAAACAACAATCTCAGTACGCTGGGATGTCTAAAGATATTTCTAGCGATAAACAGTCAGATAAGTATTTTGATGCAAAAAATATTCGTATTTTAGCAACTGATCAAAAAAGCACATTCGCTGTTACTAATGAAGCAGGAACGGAACAGATTTTTGTGATTCCTACTCCAATCCTAAATACTGATAATACAAGTATTGACTACGTGGTTGGATCAAGTACAAAATCTTTATCATACGAAACAACAAGCTCATCTATTCCAAGATCTGCTATAGAAAAGGAGTATTATGGAAGAACTTCAAATACTCAAGTAATAATCGGTACAAAAGATTTAAGAGATTCAGCTCTAATTGTCACAACAGATGACAATGGGTTTGACTGTTTCTGGGAACTTACCAATTTAAATGATGGTGAGTTTGATTTAAATCTACTGTACATAGCCAACTTGTCTTTATCAAAAAGTAACTTGGTTCAAATACTATACAACTATGAAAATTCTATTATACAAAAAGTTTACTTTGTTGATGGCATACATCAGCTCAGATTCTTCAACATTAGACAGTCAAAAAGCAACGGAGACACTATTAATCTTATTGATGTCGAGCCCAGCTCAATAGATGTTGTAAGTAAGTTTAATTTATCAGAGCCAATAATAAATAGAGTAATAAGTGGTGGTGGTCATACAGCAGGTATGGTTCAATATGCTTATGGACTTTATATTCTTAACGGATCCCAAACAACTCCATCTCCATTGTCTAAATTGATACCTATTGATAAAGGTAGTGGCTTGGGTGGCGGTGAGGTAAATGAAGTTTTAGGCAAGTCTGTTAACTTAGAAATAAAAAACATTGATAACAAGTTTACTCACATAAAAATATATTCTATAAAATATACTTCATTTAATCAAGATCCAGAGATCACTATTGTTGCTGATAAAGAAATAGATAGTTTTGATTCATTCAGATTCACTGACGATGGTTTAAGCGGTACTTCAATGACTATTGAATCGTTTATATTCCTAGGTTCTAATCCTATCATACCAGCGCACATTGCGACTAAAGATAATAGGTTGTTTCCAATTAATATAAAGGAACACCCATTTGACGTAGAATTGGACTGTAGGGCTTTTTCTTTTAATTCTGCAGGTAATTGTTCTGTTTTAGATAACGCTTACTTAGACGACTACGGAAACGTGCAAGGAAACATTACATCAGTATTTGCTGGTAGCTATTCATTACCTGAAAGTAATGATTCTATAAATGCTGATTATGATGTTTTTAAATACAAATCCAATGGAACCACATTAGGTGCATCGGGGAAGTATGTAGAGATTGAAATAGTCCAGTCGACCCTTTCAGATACTCAGGCTGAAGATTTACAAGTTCTTAAAGATAGAGAGCTGTATAGACTTGGAATAAAGTTCTATAATAGACTTGGCCAGACATCAGATCCTAAATGGACAATGGATGTTAAGGCTCCTGAAGGAAACTTACAGGGTAATTATAATCAACTACGTGTTACTTTAACAGCAGCATTTTACACATGGTTAGCTGATACTTCTAATTTTGCTAGTGAAGACGACATACCTGTTGGGTATAAAGTTCTTAGAGCTGACAGAACTTTAACTGATCAGACTATATATGCTCAAGGATTTATTAATCCAATGGTGGCAAATTTCGTTACAAGAAACAGGAAGACAACATTACAGGATAGGAAAGCAGCTGTAAATTCTACAACTTCAGATATACTTCCGTCAATGACTAGAATGTTTAGCTCTCTTACGCCTTTTATTAAGTGTATTGATTACTATGACATAGCAGCGATAAGTGAAAATAATCCGCAAGCTGATCACGATTATAAGACTGAAGGGTTTAAGACTGCATCAGGTAAAGATTTTAGAGCTCAAACTTTTCAACACAATAGACTAATGCAGTTTTATAGTCCTGATGTATTGTTCAGAGACAATCAAATAGACTCTAGTTTTAAATTAAGAATACTAGGTTTGGTGGAGCAGAACTATTCAGCTAACTGGTCAACTGAGACTAATCCTGTTACATCAGAACATAAGGTTGAGGCTAAATTTCTTGACGGAATAAATTCAGCTACTCCAGGAGTTACCTCTCAGGAAATTATATCAAAGCCAACATCTTTAATGGATTTAGGTTTTTTCGGGCCATCTGGTGGTAAGGACACTCACGCTACGCATCAAGTGTATAGGGAATTCAATGGAGATTTCCATAGCAACAATGGTGTTAAAGAATATGATATATATGGTTCACCTGAATTAACACAAGAAGGAGCTGACTTTACTGCATATAACAACGATTATAAATTAAGGTATGCAAATAATCTCAAAAGCATGCTAATGGATGACTGGAGAGAAAGTAGAGATGCTGATAATGTAGAAGTTCAAATTAGAGGATGTAATACTTTAGGAGCTAAATGTATAACTTTTGCTGAAGGGCCAGATGATTTAAGCTATGAAATAGAGTCTAGGAAAAGTATAGAAGATATGTATAATTCATCTAATATTAATGCGGCAAATGGAGTGTTACTTACTGAGTTTGTAAAAGACTCAGACACATTATATGTAGGTAGTGTATATGGAGGTATGAGTTATGAATCAAAAAGAAATTCCTCTTATATTGAAATAGGTTCTTACAATAATATTACCACTAATGGAGTATTAATAGAATCTCCTGGTGATACATTTGTAAGCATGTTTACTTTTACAAAAATGGTAAAGACTGATACTGAGAATACTTCTAAAGAATGGAATACAGTTTCAGAAATAGTTAGCATTAGAGTTGAGACTACTATTGATTTAAAAAATAGAAATGATTTATCATTAGGTCAATGGGATAATAGATGGCAGCCTAAGTATGAAGAGTATCAGCAGTACAATACTGTATATTCTCAGCAACCTACGTTGATTAAATCCATTGATACTGGAATAAAGTTTAAGAAGGTACAAGAGTTTGACGGAAGAATTATGTCTTCAAAAGAAAAAATACCAGGAGAATTTATCGATTCTTGGACAGATTTTTTAGAGAATGAAAAAATGGATCTTGACGGAAAGTACGGACCCATTAATGCTGTAGTAAACTTAAAAGATGAAATATTCTGTCTACAGGACACAGGTGTTGCTCACATATCTATTAATCCTAGAGCTCAAGTTCAAGCTAAAGATGGCGTTTCATTGGAGTTAGGTACTGGAGGAATACTTCACGACTACAACTACAAGAGCACTACAACTGGATGTATAAACAAATGGGGAGTTGTAACTACTGAGAATGCATTTTACTTTGTAGATGTAATAAATAGCGGTATAATGACCTTTGACGGTAATAATGTTGGTAGATTATCTGACTTAAAAGGATTTCATCATGAATTCCTAAACAGAATGAAATACCCGCAATTAAGCCAAGACAACCCTGTGCTTAGTACTGGATTATCTATGGGATACAATTCTGTTACTGCAGATGTCTATTTCTCTTTCCATCAATCAGCAGATGCGTTCACAATAAGATTCAATGAAAAGACTGGAGAATTTATTAGCTACGTTGATTACATACCTTCATGGTATATAAATAAAGGTAAAGTAATGATTTCTACAAATTCAGACAATACTCAATTATGGGAGCACTTTAAAGGCAAGCCTAATCATTTCTACGGTGTTCATTATCCAAGTTCTATTACACTACATGTTGCTCCAAAAGGAAATGAAATTGTACTTAACAGTGCATCATTCAAGATGGAGTTAACTAATTTGACTGGATCTGAGGTAATTAATAAAGGTCTTACAGGAGTAAGGGTTTATAATGATTATCAAGATTCAGAATTAGTTAGTCTAGTTCTTAGAAAGAATATGTTTAAAAAATTTAGGAACTGGAAGATTAATTTTCCACGAGACAAAGGTACTAGAGATAGAGTGCGTAGTGCCTGGGGATTTGCAGAATTTGAATTCAATAATCCTGACGGAAACAAATTAATCTTGCATGACATAACAATGTTTTACACACAACCTTAACAATGTATGATATAGAATATTGACAAATCATTCATTATTTCATATATTTGTAAGTATGTACGGAAATGACGACGATAAAAAAACTAAAAAAAAGCCTGGGTTTAACGCTCAGGCTTTCAAGCATGCAATAAGTATGATTGAATCTAGCGGTGGTAAATTTTTAGACAACAAAAGTTCTTCTGCTGCAGGAAAATATCATTTTCTTTACAACTCAATTAAGAATGACCCATCTATGGATGGTGTTTCTAAGAGGGAATTCATGAATAGACCTGAATTACAAGAAAGCATTATGGATAAAGCTTTAAGTGGTGAATTAGATGGGTATTCTTACGGTCAAAAATATGCTAACAAGCTAATTGGAGAATACGAGTCTGATTACGATGTAAATGAAGTGTCTGCTTTGGTTCATTTTTTAGGGCCAAGTAATACTCGTAAATTTTTAAAAGACCCTACAAGCTTTAAAGTGCCAGGAAGAAATAACGCTACTGGACAAGAATATGTTAAAAGATTTGGCGAGCAGTTTAATCAGTATAATCTAGATAATTCTCAGCCAAAACCACAATCTGAACAAAGAGCTCAATCGCCTTCTTATACTTCTCCAAGAGAGAATGAAGAAAGAAACTTAATGCAACCGATAGATAATACTAGGGTAGTAAAACCTATTTCTAGAAGAAGAGACATAGAGGAAAGTATGAGAGTTCCTCAAAATCCTAGCGAGATGATATACAATCTTGACTTAAATGGGACTAATAATGATGCATCTCAACCTCGTATGGAGATGAATGATATAATGCTTCCGCCAGAATCTAGCAAAAAAGACTTGCTTAGTTTCTTGGATGATCCAAAAGAAGTTAATAATAACAACTTCAAAGATGGTGGAAATATTACTGGTGTTAGAGCTGAGGAAGGAGCTAGTGAATTAGTAACTATGTTTGAAGCAGGTGGCTCACACAAGGCAAGTCCTCACGGAGGGATTCCTCTAGGAATGGGTGCCAACGGTAAACCCAATTTAGTTGAGGAAGGAGAAACCAAGTGGAATAACTATATTTTTTCTAATGCCTATGACATGGAGGGGAATTATACAGGAGATGATGGTAAAAAATCAAATGTATTTGAAAAAGGAGGCATGATTAAAAGAGCTGACGGATCTTCTTCTAAAAGAGGTTTATGGGATAACATAAGGGCCAACAAGGGATCTGGAAAGAAACCTACTGCTGATATGTTAAAACAAGAGCGTGAAATAAATTCAAAAAAAGAAGGAGGAAGCTTAATTGATCCTACAGATCCTCCTGCATCAAAAGTTTCAGTTCTTAACAAATCAGATGCTTCTAAAAATGTATTATCATTTCTTGATAACGAATACTTTCTATCGCCACAGAAACAAAAAGATAAAAAAGAGCTGAAATTAACAAAACAAAATCACCCAACCAGGCCTTCAATTACTGAAGAACACGCTGTTCCAAATGTAAGAGATAATTATAGGTCTCAACAATATCCTCTTAAAAATCCAGTTTTAGGTAAGGTTGATTTTAAATCTTTAACAAACGATGGTTCTCAGTCTTTCTTAGACAGATACAACAATCCTGTAACTAGAGATAGAATGAAAAGTCAATCTGGGGTTAGTGATGAAGATATAGACAATATGATCATAAAAGGTCTTAGTGCTGAGAAGCAAATTGGAGGGAATAATAGAGGGTCTAAGGCTTCTTACTATGATGATAAAATATCTATGGGTAAGGATTACGCTAATGATACTTCTGTAGAATCTCACGAAAGAGTTCACGCTTCTAATATAGATGCAGCAATGGGGCTTCCTCTTATGGATGTACTA
>TARA_R110000787_G_scaffold283826_1_pt1 | contig 19043 bp, 21 predicted proteins | sample TARA_R110000787 | Tara Oceans TARA_R110000787 (sample SAMEA4397920) | marine metagenome | biome: Polar Biome; feature: [DCM] deep chlorophyll maximum layer (ENVO:01000326); material: water (ENVO:00002006), including particulate matter (ENVO:01000060) such as... | depth 35 m
TACCGCACCATCAATATCGACTACATCTAAGTTTGTAGTGCCGTCAACGTCAATGTCTCCAGCAACAGTAAGCCCAGCAGCCCCAACTAACTTTAAGTCATCTGCCGACTCATCCCAGAGCATGTACGCTCCAGAGGTAGCTCCAAAGAATTTAACATCATGTCCCGTATCATCAACGCCAACAGTGACTGGGCAAGAAAATGTGGAAGTGGTAGTAAGGGCAATTAAGTCCGAACCGCCAACTTCTATTGTTATGGTATCGTCTGCTGAAGCCCTGATGCTTGTATCATTGTCTGTGTCTAGGTCAATACGATTGCCATTAGTGACCATATCAATATCGCCATTAACCAAAAGTGAGTCAGCACTTTCGTCCCAGAGCATATAATTACCAGAAGTCGCACCAAAAAATTTAACGTCATAGCCTGTGTCATCAACACCTACAGTCAGCGTACCGTCAATTTGCACAGCGCCATTAATATCAATTAAACCCGTAGACTTAACTCTAAATTTCTCGGCAGCAGCAGAACCGCCAGCCATAAGTTTGACAACAAAATCAAAGTCCTCTGACCCTGCCGTCACATCAGTCGCAACCGTTTCTAACACCATGCCTAATTCAGTATTACCGTTTGAAGTCTCAGTAGAAAATGATTGCCCCACGCCTATGCCATTAACAGGTGTCCCAGTGGTTGTATGAGTTACAGATAAGACGTTGGTCGAAGCATTACTAACAGCGTCATTAGTAACAAACGTGCCTGATATAGTTAAAGGGATAAGCCCATCAACAGCCCATATAGCAGGAGTATTATTATTAGCAGCCGTTTGGGTAGCATATAAAGCTAGTTTATAGTTCTCTGACACATGGGGAATAACCATAGAGCCTGAATATTGAGGATAGCCACTAGCATTAAGGGCTATATCCGTAAATGATGTGCCAGCACCAACATCTGTGTACATAAGGATATTGGTAGTTGTGCCAGCAGCATACGCCTTTAGAACAGCTCCATTATAAGGAGTCCCATTAGCGTCAACGTATTGCGGTAAGGATAAGGAAATTGGGGCTGCCATTATTGTTGCTCCTGTTGGTCTTGCTCATCATCAAAGTCTACTAGCAATGAGCCTAAAAATGCGTTTAATCTTCTACCAGCTTGTTGAGGTATTGCGCCATCTTTAGGCATTCTAACCATTAGAACCTCTCTGAAAAACTTTTCATCTTGTACTGACCTGACCAATGTTGCCTTTAATGGGTCTAATCCTTGCCTAATTATAGTTCTAAATAATGAAGCCGTTTGCGCTGGGACTTGAATAGTGCCAGTATTTAAAGCTCTACCCGCCCTAGCTCCAAAATACCCAGCTAAAAATTCTATTAACCGATTGGGTTTTTCACCTGTTATTCCTTCAGGAGAAGCAGGAGCAGACCTTTGTAGGTCAAGCCTATCAAGAGTTCTCCCTATAGTCTCCCACCTAGCAAGCTCGTCTGTTGTGTATAAAACCTCCATTGCTTTTCTTGTTTGAGGGTTATTTAAAAAAGCGTTTATCTTAACCCCTGACAGATTAGCCCCTTCGGTTGCTCGGCTTAATACATAATCTGAAAATGAGGATTTTAAGCCCTGACTAGCTCTACCAGTTTGGTCACGCCCTGCCAGCATAACTAATTCTGCCATTTCCGTCTCAGGAGTAGATGAAACAAGGACTCTGCCAAAAGCCCTTTCAGGGGCTTGCTTTATAAAAACAGTGGCTATATTTTGGTTAGGGCTTAATGATGCCTTCCCTGATTTAAGGTCAAGAGCAGCTACAGACGCAGCATCTCCTGAATCTATAACAGCTTGGATAGCATCCCTTGTTTCGGGCATTCTATTAAGAGCCTCTCTGTTTGCTCTCATAAAACTGTTAGCAGCCCCTACATTTAGCTCTCCATTTCTCATGGCATTAGCTTGGAATTTATTTCTTATAAACTCATCCATTGCCCCTCTAACAGCAGGGTTTCCATCAACAGCATTCATAATATCGTCAAAAGCAACTCTAGCATTTGAGCCGTTAGCGCCACCCAAGCCTAAAGATTGCTCTAAAACCAACCCTCCTTGAGTTCTAACATCACCTTGTGCTGTGTAACCTAATAAGTCACCAACAGTGCCTTGCCTGAATTTTTCGTTTAACGCCCTTGAATGAGCTACAGCAATCTCTACAGCTCCCGATACACCTTCCCCTCCTTGAGTTAAGGCAATATCTTCTGTAATAGCATTAGCTAAGTCATCAGCAATTCTGGCTCTATTAAAATTAGCATCCTTTCCTGCTCTAGCATTTCTAGCCTCCTGCCTTAACTCGCTTTGCAAGCCTCTTAATTCTTTAATGGTAGTCTCTTCACCCAAAAACTTAGGATTAGGGACAAAAACCCCTTTATCATTAAAAGAGCCTCTTGATAGAAATTCTGTTGCCTTTATTGGGAGATTATCCTTCTGCGCACTACTTAGCTCATTAACGAAATTTGCATAGGCTTCTGTCGAATTTCCAGTTGGAGTGGCAGCGTCTTGAGGGATAAGAGCATATAGCCTACTCTCTTCTTGCCTTACTATCTTCAACGCCCCGTCTAGCTCATTCGCTACAATCTGGTTAGCTTGCTCTCTTGTTACATTCGGGCTAAACCCTTCTATAAGCTCATCAGCCTGTCTAGCAGCTAATAAAAGCCTAGCGTCAAGGGAGGCTATCATTTCTTGTTGAGCGTCAATAAAAGTCTGTCTGGTTGCATCTGGCAAATCCTCTGCAAATCTGGCTACAGCTTCTCTTATATTTATTTGAGTCTGCGCAACAGCGTTATCTATAAACCGTTGTGAATCTGGCAGAGAAGCATTAGCAGCTTTTTCTAATTCTAATAAGCCAATATCACCTGTTTTAGCAGCAGGAGTCAGCCCGTCTATTAAATCCTCATCCATAGCATCTAAAGCTCCCTGTCTATCAGGCGTAGCTCTATCAACCCTGTCTTGTAGCTTGCTCCCAAAATTCCCTTCAGAGGTTCTCTGGGTAAGGGCTTGGACTTGCCTTGTCATCCATGCAGCAATAGGCAGCTTTCTCCCAAGAGCAGTAAGCATAGCTGTAGCGCCAGCAGGGGTAAACCCACCTACAAGCTCACCCATAAATCTAGCAGCAGGAGTATCAGGGAATAACTCTTCTGCAATAAACCCTCCACCACCTGATAAAGCGCCTAAAGTGGCTTCTGTGGCGGCAAACCTTAAAGGCTTGGTTCTGAATTGAGTGCCTATATCACTAACAACATTCTGCCCAAAACCTCTAACAGACGTTCCTGCTGGCTTGAGTGAGCGAGGGACTCTAGTAGCCAGCCCTGCTATTGGTAGCCCGACAGCTAAAGACTCAGCAGTAACCGCACCACTTCTGCCCCCTAAAGATTCTTGGACTTTTCTTCGCTGTATTGGTTCGTCACTAGGATTAGATGGGTCTATATTCCTTACGCCCATACTTTCAATAACCGCAGCGCCCATATTAAAGCCAGTATTAACCACGCCCTCAGCAAAATCTCTAATCTGACTAGGGTTAGCAGCTCTTCTAAAGGCAGCTATCTCCTGTTGCTCAAGTTCTGACCCTTGCGCAGCAAATCTAAACTCCCTAAGAGCAGACGCTTCTTCTGGGGTAAGTTCTTCTTCCATTACCTTTCCGTAAACCTATCAAACATAGCTCTAAATACTTCAGGGTTGTTGCTTCTAAGGTCTAATAATTGGTCGTCAGTCATTCTATTGCTAATAGACCTTAATTGATTAATGTCAGTGTTAGTTATGAAATCTAAATTAAAATCTTCTCCTGTTGGGACTTGAGGGACTCCAAGGAATTTCAAGTAATTATCTATATCATCAACTATTCTTAATGCTGACTGTCTTTCTGCTAATGGTAGACCAGTGTTGTTAGCTGTATTCTGTTCTTGACCTCTTCTTATTCTTAAAAATCCATCTACAACTACCATTCTTCCTTGTAAAGCTTCTCCTGAATCAAAAAGAGAAGCCCCTATATCTATATTTTCTTGGAATCTAGCAACTTCTGATTCTGAGAATCGTGGGCTTTGCCTCATTGTACTAAGCATAGGCTCTTGGGCAAGGTTTATTAATGCTCTAGCCTCTCCTGAAGTTGTTGGTGCTTCTACACCCGGAATTTGTCCAAAGAATCTAGTAAAGGCATCCCCAAGACCGGGGAAAAACCCTGCTGCGTTACGAGCTGTATCATATAAAGTCCTTGGAATTAATACTTCTTGCTGGGAATTAGACATAGAAGATACAGCTAATTCCCTGACAGCATTAGACTCACCTGTTGCAGCAAGAGCAGTATCTATAAGCCTTATCGTGCCAACATCAGTCATTTCAACTCTGATTACGCCATCAACAATTCTTTCTGCTGTTTGTAAGTCTATGTCTTGAGACACTAATGAGGCAATTTCATCATTTCTTTGTCTTATAGTCGCGTCATCGTCAGGTTGTCCAGCAATAGACTCTGTTGCAAGTTCACCTACAGGAACAAGTTCAATTTTGTTTGTGATATTATTTAAGGCTAAGAATGTTCCGTCATTTTGCTCAGTTAGATTACTGTATTTTGAATCAACACCAGAGCTGTCTATCCTAGCTGCCTGTGCTGCAACCCCAGCAGGGACAATTACTATTTCTCCATTAAATAGTGCTGTTGTAACCCCTGTAGCATCGTCAATATTGAAATTACTATATTTTGTTACATCGTCTGTGTCTGGGGATAGTGTATGCGCTTGGGGTATTATAACCATATTCCCAGTTGTTTTATCAAAAGCCTGAGTTTGCCCACTATCAAGTATAGAAAACTGAGAGTATCTTGACGACCCGCTTGCTGGCTGGACAGCCCCAACTATAGGTGTTGCTGTAGGGTTTCGAGGGTTAAGAGGGTCAGTAGTAATAGTCTGCCCTCTAGCCGCATCCACTTCTGTAGATGGCGCAAATGCTTCATGTAATGGTCTTAAAGCAGGAAGAAGGTCTTGCTCGAGATAATCTGCTGCCATATCAGGATTCATCATAGCCATCATTGATACGTTATCAATAAGCTCGAAATCCTCTGCGCCTAACTGCTCAGAAAGGTCTCGAATGCCTTGTAAAGTTTGCCCTATAGATGTTTTATCGCCCCTTCTTAAAATATCTGGTAGAGAGTTTGTTAAGAGAATTACTTCTTTTGCTTGGTCTAACTCTGTAGCTTTTTGTAAAACCCCTGCGTTAATATCAATGTTTTGCTGGGTGGCTGTTCTCTGCAATGCAGCAGTTTGTAAATTGCTGGCATTAGTTCTATCAGCAGACATATTGTTATTCAACTGCGTAAGCATAGTGGCAAACTGTGGCTGAGTAGCAGATAAAGGAATGTTTGGATTAGGTCTGCTAATTGGCATTATATTTATCCTATACTTGAAGTTTGTAATTTATTAGTTGGGACGACTCCGCGCCAAATCCCGCCTGTTGGCGGCAAAGAAGTAAGTTTAGAAGTATCAGTTTTAGATGACCCCATAGTAGAAGTAGGCTTACCACTTTTAAATGAGTTAAATGCTTTTTCATTTTGAGTAGACCTATACGTTTCACCAGCTATTCCCGCAAGGTTTCCAAGAGCGCCAGTATAAGCATTAGAAGAGCCTATTTGCCCAGAAGCTAAAGCATCAGCCTTTCCTATCTGAGCATCCGCTATATTAGCAGCGTTTCCTGTTAGAACATTGGCTTTATTAATAGCTTGCCCTTCATTTAAATTAGAAATAGCTGTAGCTGTCCCTGTTTCTAAATTAGCCATATTGGTTCTGAAAGAACCTTCTAGCCCTGCTAATGACTCGCCAAGCCCTAATCGGTCACTAGCAAGAGAATTAGCTAAATTAGCCGTTGTATTGGCTATATTTGTATCTGTAGTAGCGTTTAAGGTAGCAAGGTCGCCAGAAGTTCCTAGTGACATATTAGCAAGGTTAGTGCCTTCATTTAAGGCTATATCAGCACTATTTTGACCAGCTTGTAATCCAATATCAGCAATAGACCCTCCTTGTGCTGTATTTAGATTAGCCAAAGCCCTAGAAGCATCAGTTTGCACTTGAGCTTCTTTAGAGCCTGAAGCAAGGGCTACGTCAGCTAAAGACATCCCCATTTGAGACTCTATGTTAGAAACATTGTTTGCCCTAGCGCTTTCTGCTTGAGCAACCATGCCAGAAGCATCTTGACCCAATGCAACTAAACTAGCCTTCCTATTTATAGCGTTGTCTAAGAGGTCGTTTCCTAGCAGTAACAATTGTGTTTGCAGCCCTTTAGCGGTATCACCAGAGGCTATCTTTCCTCTAGCAGCTTGGTTGCCAAAAATTCTTTTTTCAGATTCATCAGCTAAAGTCTCGAAAAATGGGTTTTCAGTAATAAATTTCTTTTGTGCTTCGGGGTCATTAACTAGTCGTTCATATGATGGTAAAGTAGCATTTCCCGCATCAATATAGCCTTGAAAATCGCCACGAATATTGGCTAAACCTTCATCTTGCGCCCCAATAGCATTTATTTTTGCTATATTTAAGGCTTCTCTTGCGTCAGTAGCAGTCCCTTTAAGGATAGAAACAGCTAAATCTCTGCCTGAACGTACATTAGTTCCAGCACTACCAAAACTATCATTAATAGAAGTAGAGGCTTTAACCACAGCCTCATTGATTAGGCGATTGCCTTTACGGGCTGAAGAGGTAATTTGGTCAGATGACAGGTTGTAAAACTGCATTATGTCTGACTTAATGTCTCTACGGCTTTGCTGAAGCACCCCTATAGCGTCTGTAGAACCTTGCCTTCTTATGCCAGAAGAGCTATCAACAGCAGCAGTAAGTAAAGATTCTCCTGCATCTCTGCCAACTTGTAACTGGTCTCGTGCGGCAAGTGAGCCTCCACGAATAGTCTCTATAGACTCGCCTGTGCTTTCTTCAAGAATCTGTACGGCTCGATTACTGGCTTGATTTAAAGTAGACATAGCTCTATCAGAAGCAGCAGCTTGAGTATTAGCAGCAGCTTTAGAAGCCTTACTAGCACTTCTGGAAGCTAAAATTGTAGCTCCACCTCCAATCACAGCAGCAGTAGCAGCGCCACCTATTGCTCCAACCATAGCGGTTACAACAGCCATTAGTTATTCTCCTGAAAGACTTTAATAGACGTTCTTTCGCTTTTTTTATACCCTAATTTCATGTACATTCTCTCTACTTTATCAGGTTCTAATGCTTCAAGACACATCATTGACCAGATTTTAGCACCATTTTCTTTAGCAGACACCTCTATATGTTTTAAAAGCTGTATTCCAAGCCTTCCGCCCCTATGCTTTGGCTGCATCCACCATGCTAATTCACAGCCAACCAATATATCTTTATTAACAATAGAAGGGCTTATTACCCCCAAAACAAATCCAACAACCTCATTATCTTTAACTGCTACTGATAACATTCCTTGTTGTATCCCTACAGCCATCCATTCTTTAACTGTTTCCTCATCAAAAGGAATATGGTCTTGGTAGCCATTTATCTTGCAGAAATCTCTTGTCATTTCTACACAGACTGGGATATCAGACTCAACAGCTTTTCTAATCAAAAAAAGCCACCATCACTAATCTGCCGTTTTTATTGTTATTACCAAAACCACCTGTAGGCTCTGACCTGTGCATTCTATAAGCATCAAAGACGCAAGCCTTGTTTTCTTCCATAAATGCCATTTCTGTCACTTCCCATTTGTCTGTTATTTTTTGCTCTTCCTCCCATAACTCATAATCTTCTTGAGTTTTAGGATTAGAATCAAGACCAGACTTATGCCTTAACAACGCTGTTCCACCTTTACAGTCATCTTGCCTGTTTAAGTACAGCATCATTGAATATGTGCCCATTGTAGCGTCTGTATGCGCTTCGTGAGGAGCGTTCACACCTTCTTTGGATAATCGCATGAATAAGTGGTTAATCTTTACTGGTCGCCCAATAAGAGCGTCTAAATTAGCCTTAACCTCTATCTGCACTGATTCTGGTATATGAGTAGAGACTCCTTCATAAAAGACCCCATCAACAGGGCTTGTAATCCCTGAATAGTCGATATTATCACAATGACTACGAAAGTCAGGATAATTAGATAAGAAGTTTTGAGCTTGTATCATTAGTCTACTTTTTATTAAGAAATGTCAATTTCTGCCCCATCTGCCGTTATGGTAATAGCATTAGCTGTGCCGTTTTGAAAAGCTAGATTACCAGCAGGATTATTCATAGCCCAAAAAACACCTAATTGTAAAGTGGTTTTAGCGGCAAGAGCGGTGTCATAATATTTAGCTGTAGTCTCGTTATAGGTAGTTCCATCATTATCAAGAAATATTCTAAATGTAGCAGAGCTAGTAGATGTATTGCATAAAGTAATGTTTCTAATAATTCCTGTTACAGAGTTAGCGGGGGAATATACACTTACCGCATTGGTAGAGTTTTCCCTATGTTGTCCTAATTGTTTTTCTTGAAAAGCCATTAATTAAATCCTGTTATTAACGCATATCTCCGTGAAAATTCATCTGACGGAGCTGGAGTATTTTTATTTGTGCTGCCCGATTGGTTTTCCCACATTAAATACACAGCCCTAGTCATTTCTCTGTAAAAAGTTTCAAGCTCTTTATCGGTAAGCCCTTGAAGTCCTCTAGGGACTTTATAAGGCGGTGGTTGAGTGGAATGGGTCATATGCCTATTTCCGCCTCTATAGCCGCAGAATGCCAACTTTGATATACAGGGTCGGTAGTAATAAACCTAAATATCCAGTTTTCAGCAGAATCTCCAATATCAAAATAAACAACAGTCTTTTTGCCTAATTTACCTACTTTTGCCCTTAATTCAGTGTCAAAATTCTCTCCGTCATGAGAATATTGCATGATTATTTCTGGGTCAGAACCTTGCCCTGTAAGAGTTCCTGTGCCTGTTTTACCATTTAATACAAGGTATTTTATCTCTATATCTTTACCATGTTGCCCAAATAACCCGCTATGGATAGGGGAAAGAGTCCTTACACGCCTAATAGTTGAGCCATCTTCAGTGTATGTATCAATATCAAGCTCTAAGACATTGCCTTCTTCATCAGCAATAAGATGCTTGTTATAAGAATACGCATAAGCATCACCATTGTAACGACCTCCATCTAACCCAGAGGACAGCTCAAACCACTCCCCCTGTCTAGGGTATATAAAAGTTTTATTTGCTGCCTGAAATTTAAGTACATAAAACCATTGCCCATCTATCATCATAGTCCAGCCAACAGCGTCAGTTTTAGTTGCAAATCCTTCTATTTCTCTAACAATAACTTTAGGCAATATAGGGGTAACAACAGTGCCGTTTAACGCATAAACTTGATTATCGTCAGCAAAGAAGTAAACATTTTCATCATCATCGTCAACAGAATGTATAGCCCCAAGTCCAACATTAATTATACTTCCCTCAATACGGTCAAAAGGCGGGTTTCCTGTGCCTGAGTTCCACCATTGTTCAATAGATGTCTCTCCCATCATTAAAGCATTCGTTATATAAGCATAAACTCTTTGTAAATTGTCTGAATTGTATTCCGCAGTAGCATAATTAAGCCCATCAATAGTTAAGGGTGCGCCTACATCAGACACGACAAAACGCCCACCATTCCCATCATAAATAGATTGCGAATTTATAGTAGCAACTGATTTTGGCGTTTCAAAGTCCGAGTCAGTAGCGGTAGTTAATGTGCTTGTGGCTGGATTCCATGTGTAAGCAACAGAACTGGCAACAATAACGACTAAAGAGCCATTTCCAGAGAATATAGCCCTACCATCACCAGCAATAGCTCCTGCATTAAGAGTTGTTCTTACGCCAGATGAATTTATAGATGATAGGGTCGTCCCATGTAGATGATAAAGAATACCCCTGTGAACGAACAACCCTCTGTTTAAGCCTGTTCCAGCAGAAAAAGTCTTTAACCCATAAAAAGATTCAAGGATATATTCGCTTTTTTCGGTTGCGGAATCTTGGACTTGAGCCCAAAAATTGACAGTTGACTGAGCAGAAAGCGTAAGGTCTTTATGCCTGTATGTTCCGCCAGTAACCTGAATAGGGATATAAGCCACTATTAAAAGTCCTCTGCGCCATCTACAGTTTCGTATTTAGGGGTTGTTAGCCGCCTAATGTTAGTTTTAGCAATATTTCTAGCAGAAACAATACGCTGATAGCGTTCAGCAGATACCCCAATGTCAGATGTACAATCAAAAGCCATTAAAGCGGCTAAATGAGGCATCTGTGCATTAGGAAGGCTAGATGTTTCAGTTGAAGGAAAGGTGACTAATTGGTCATCTTTGAGGTCAGCATAAACTGAATCAAAGGCTTCATTAATGCGGGTGTTTAATTCGTCATTGATAGGCTGTGAAGGTCTTTTACGCCCCAAAAACCCTGCTACTCTAGCGTTTAACTCTGCTTTTGTACCCATTATTTTATATCCATACTGTCAGTAAGATTTATGACATTAACTCCAGACTCTATAGCTCTTGCTACTTTTGCCAGCCGCTTATAAACTTGGACAGCCCCATTATGAGTTTGGTGCTTGGCTTGTAATAAAGTTATCTCATTAGTGCATTCTGCCATACTCTGTTCGTGCATTGCAGCAGTTTTGTTAAATTCTGCCTCTGTAAAGGGCAAAGTACCACTAACTATATCAGGATTGTTCCAATGTTTGCCTTCAATATAGCTTTCTTTAAATAAGGCGGATTCTTTAGGAATAATGACTTTTATGCCTTTAGCCTTTGCATATGCTATCCAAGCATACATAGCAGTTCTTTGTTTAAAATACTCATGGTCATCTACAGCCATTTCAACGCCATAAATGCCTATCTCACTTGCTCCTTGAAGGATAGCAAATGCCATCATGTAAGCAGGAGAGGAAGTTAGGAAGTTTCCATCAAGAATGGCTTTTATCTCTTGTTCTGGATAAACAGCCCAATCATAATCAACTAAACGATGCTCCCATTTTTCTCCAGTAACCAGCAAAGCGTTTCTTTTCTTTACTTCAGAGATTAATAGAGACTTATACTCATTAATATTGCCATGCTCAGAAAGATTATCATGGACTTCAAAAATAACATTAACACGTTTATCGGCATACCTATCTATCTGGTTGCCTAGTACCCATATTTGCCAAGACTCGTCATCATGAGGAGCAAGCCCCCTAGTCAATGGAGAGCCACCGACTATAGCAACTTTTTTCATTATTTAGCTTTTTTAGAAGCTGCTTTTGTTTTAGGAGCTGCTTTTGCTTTAGGAGCTGTTTTGGGCTTTCGTTTAGCCTGTTCAGCAGATTGCTTTCTAAAGCCTCTGATGCCTTCTAATTTAGCTTCAGTTGCAGGATTATCAATCGTTACATAAGCACCTTTAAGTGAAAAGGCATGTCCTCTAAATACAATGCTTTTAGGTGCATTAGCGTCACCTACATATTGCCATTTACTCATTACTATCTCCAATGTCCCCTACGGGACTTAGTTAAGGTATGGTTCGCCCCCCTCCAGAGTGTTATGCCTAAGCATAAACCAACCAGAGAGGATTGAAACCCTAGTCAACTATCTCAATCAAGATATCCCAAGATTGTTACAGATAGCGTTCCAGCCGCATTAGTTGTAGCGTCCTTAATGGTCGCATAGACATCTAACAAACCTTTAGGGTCAGTAGATTGTCCATTAACCAAGTCCCAAACAGGCAGACCAGAATTAGCCGCATCAGCATAAAGCTGTACAGTATTGGTAGCTGCGTTTAGAACAATGCCAGCATTAATTGCATCTGGGTCAGACGTAATATTTGAATCAACAGAAGCTAATCCAATATCAAGCGTTGGAGCGCCAGACGTTGCAAGGTCATCGTTATAGATGCCACACATAGGCAATAAACGTGCATTTGAAGGAATACGCCCTAATTTAATAGTTTGCCCTGATGCTGTAGTCGCTAGTTCAATAGTGCATGAAACAAGCGTTTGTACAGCATTAGCATTACCTTTGCCAGCTACGGCAGCGATAGCGTCTTTACGGACTGTTGCAGTTTGGTCGAATGTTAAATCAGCCATTTTTATTTCCCCTATGCGTCAGCAACAGAAGCAACAAACCATGTCATCATTCCATGCTGCTTAGTGTTGTAAAAGGTTTTCTTAATGTCGTGCTTCATTTGTACTGCTACGCCATTTAAGAACTCATAATCGTCCTCTTTTCTGCGTTTAAATTCAGCATTACGACCCATTATAAAGGATACCGCTTGTGCGCCACATAAAAAACATGGGGCAGTACGAATAGCACCAGCACCAGCATTATCGAAGCCATCACCAGCAGCTCCAGTACCCCAAACCCCGCTATAAGGGTTATCAGTATCACCACCATCAATAAAAATGTCTAAATCAGGCACTTCTTTAATGATTACACCGTCATACAGTAAATCCCCAGCATTAAAGATAGGGTTAGCTGCTACATCACGGGGTCGAGCTTCACGGTTAGCGGCAGAAATAGTGGCATCTGCTTTTGCATCACGGAAACTATAAGAACCCATAAACATTACATACCAAGGCGCTTGGTCTTTGGTCATGTAAGGACGGATTTTAGGATTAGCTTGCTCGGCAATCCTTCTTGCAAGAGAAATACCAGCAGCAGTAACTTTGTCATTGGTATTATCAAGAGTACCTAAAGAGGTAGTCATATCGCCAGAAGTAGTATTGCCCTTAGCTGCGCCAAACAATACACGGTCTGTATTATTGGTCAGATAAGTATCAAGATTAGCTGCTGAAGCAGGAGTAGAGCCGTAAGCCCCATTTGTGCCGCCCCAGTTGTAATATGTCCCACCAGCTTCGACAGCACACATAGCTTGAATAATTTCATCTCTTACAAGCTCTTTACTCCAGTTCATAAGTGCTGGACGAGCTTCTGTAAACAAATCAAATTCAGCTAATTCATTTTCTTCATTGTCAACCAGAACACCCTGTCGTTTGTACTGAGGTTGTGCTGTTTGAGCATAGTTAGAAAGTGCTTGCTCGTTACCTGATAGTTGTGTAGAACCTGAAACACCCGCACCGCCAATCTTACCGACTAGTGGAATGGAAAGTTTCTTTAAGTTTTTGTTAGTTTGTATAATGGAGTTAATATCAGCCCCTATATACGCCCCAAAGCGACCTTCACGAACATACTCGCGTCTGACCTCTTTTTGGAACTGGGTAGTTAAATTACCCGAATCAATTGTTGAACTTGTCATAATAGCCTCGTTTAATCAAATACGTCTATCCTATCTGAAGGTTTTTCAACCCTCCTGTTCGTATTTGAATCAGTGGTTGCTGTATCAGTTAAATCAGGCAAACCGAGTGAGGAGTTATCACCACCTTTCTTATAGTTAGCTTCTAGTTTAGCCTTGAGTTGTTTTGTCAATCTAGCCTCATAATCGGGGCTAACTTTATCAAGATAATCTAAATGCTTACTAGCTTCTTGGTAGGCGAATTTAGCAGGGTTTGAAGATTCACGAAACTGACTATACAGAATAGGGTTTATAACATCTATTCCGCCATCATCAGCGACCTTAGAAATCATTTCCATAAAAACTTTTTCCTTTTCAGGATAATCTTCATGGGCATCTTTCATCAAGTCAGCAGATAAAGTAACACGCGATTTAAATACCTTTTCGTCTGATTGTGAGTCCATATACTTGTTATAAGCATCTGGGTTAGTCACAGGGTCAGGGATAGGTTCTTTAACCTCGTCCTGCTTTCTTAGCTTCGATTCAGCTTCTTGCCGCTTTCTCCTTTCGTCCATTAATGCCTGAACGGGGACTGTGGCTGGTTCTGAGGATGGCGTTTCCTCTTTGGACTTGTCTGTCGATTCTTCTTTGGATGCTTCAGCAGATTCCTCTACCTCATCTTCAGTTTCTTCTTCAGCTTTATCCTCTGTTTCGCCCTTTTCTGGTTCTGCTTTAGTTTCTACATCACCGTCATCGAACATATCTAGCTCATCAGTCATACTTACCTCTACTTGCGCCCATTAAACTTGGCGGCAGTTATAACGCCCAATAAAAACTTCAGCGTATAGCTTGGCGGCAGCTATAAACCTAGATGCTAACTTTATAGTGAGCATCAAAACTATTCAATCATAAACCCAAATATACCCTCATATCAAACACTTACTTGAGGGTTCGGGTCAGGATTATTTATTAAGTTTACATTTTCTATTTGTTTTTGTATAGCTTCAATACTGTCAACTTTTATAGATGATTGTATTTTCCCAATCTCAGCTCCAGTTTTTTCTATTTTTGCTTGTTTTTCCATGCGCTCTAATTGTATATCAGTTGGGTCAACTTCCTGTGATTGAGCTTGCATCCTTTCTTGCCTTCTGCGCTGTATTTTGTCTATTAAAGTATCTTTCCCACGCAGTTGTGATAATTCAATTAGTTCAAGAATGTCCATATCTGAACCTTGAGCAAATTGGGCTAACATTTCGAACTGTTCTTGTTGGATATTTATAACGTCAAAAGACTGGTCAACAATAATGTCCATATCTAACTCAGCAATAGGGTTTGTTACATCAACAATTTCGCTTAGTCGCGGATTTTCCGTCTGGATAAGAAATTCTAGTGTTTTTTGTGCGTTTTGTTGGACTTCTAAGGGTAATGATTTATCTTCTGCCGTTTCAGACAGCATTTGTGCGGCTGTTACTTTAGAATTCATGCCTACCCATCTTAAATCAGCTTGGTCATCCGTCACTCGAATCCATTTTTCTTCAGTCCAGAACTGCCTAATTCTTAACCATATTTGCTCATATATACGTCTTTCCCAAGAAGCCAAAGTAGAATACTGCCTGTTTAACTCTAATGTCCCTGCTTGTTGCAGCTTGTCTATAGCTCTGCCTGATAAATCTTGACCCCCAGCATCACCACTTAAAGGAGCGTTAAATGAACTTCTGTCCATTTCATTTTTAGCGTCCATATAAAGGTTAAATTGAGCGTTTGAAAAGTCACCAGTAGGAATAATGCCAAAATCTGCTCCAAATTGAGCATCGCCATTGATATGAAGGTGTCCATCAGGCTTAGATAGAGATTTTTTAGCAGCAGAAACGTCTTGAATGGCATTATCATTGCCATAAGTCTGTCTGGTAGAGTTTAAATGCAAGAATTTAGAGCGTCTGTGGTTAATTTCATCTTGTTGTGACAGAAACCCAGCTACCTCACTGTAACGCCTGTTATCAGCATCAATCATGTCAGAAACAAGCTCTATGGGGTTTATAGGAATTTCATCTTCATCAACATAAGGGGAATCTATTTCTTTTTGAATAATGTAATTACCAGAAAAAACTGACATTTTCCAAACACCTTTCTTTTTTTCAAAGTGCATGGCTATTCTGACTCTATCTTCTTCAGTAGCAGCCCATTTAGGTCTGTCATCTTGAGAATTGCCGTAACCAGTAGTATTGCCTTCAAGCAAGGACTTTTTAATGCGCTTATCAGGGAAAGCGTCTGAAACGTCCTCTCTGTCCATCCAAACAAGAACCCCCATATAGCGGGAATCTTTAAAATCTTTTCGTCTTGAGTGAGGGTCAAAATAAATTCTATCCCAAGGGATTTGCTTAACTTGTATTTCTACAGACTCACCTTTTCGCCTAACATCTACAATAGCGCCACCATAACCCTCTACAAAAAAGTCCTCTGCTACATCAAGGCGGGTTTGGTCGAATTTAGTGTTATCAGCAACGTATCGTAAGCCATCAGTGCAGACTTGTGATGATTTTTCATGCTTTCTTGTTCTGGGAAAGGCTTTAGGGTCTGTTTTTCTTAATTCATAAATTCCCAACAGTCCTTTTACTTTAGGCTTAATACGATTAACAACAATAGGGGCTTGTCCCCGCGCTTTTAATTTAGCGGATTCTATTTCTGTCCATTGCTTGTCATCAAAGTAATCACGGCAACGCTGTGATAAATCTCTTGCGTCCATTGTTTCATCAAGAAATTTCTCGACACATTCTTTAGCTGTTCTGCGTTTCATTTTAGCCATTATGGAAGAAGCCTTTGTAATTGACTATTATAAGGTTTTGCTTGGGGCGTTTGTGAAGTAAAAATCAATCCTGCATCCCCAGCGCCAAAAGAATCTTTATATCCGCCTTTATTATCGGGTGCTGCAAAGGCTTGTGCTTCAGCGTCAGTAGGAAAGGAAATATACTCTCCTGTTCTCATAGCGTATTCTTTAGCCGCCTCTACTGTCCCTAAGTCTTTCAACGAGCCATCTTCTTGCTGGATTATTTGTGGAAAAACCATGCTATCAGCACTCCACATCTTATGTGTAGATTCCATGCCATCACCACTAGGGATAGTAGGCTGACCATCAGGAAATAAAATCCTTTGGACAAAGTTTAAGGAATTAATATCTGGATTAGTAGATTCAGGCATTAAAGAGTTTTCCAATTATCTTGTTCGAGTTCTTCTTCAAATCCATAAGCGTCATTAGCAAATTCTATCACCTTGTCATCGGGGATAACAGGAGTGTGCATTTGGTCTAATATTCTACCAAATAAACCACATACGTCTACCTTATCATCAACTCTGCCTTTTGGGAAACGGATTAATTGCCTTATTAGCTCATCACCCCAAGGGATTTTAGGTATATAGACTTTACCTTGTGAGGCTCTTGCTTGAAAACTTCTGCACATTGTAGGCTTATCTCCAATGGTGGGAAGCCATTCTAATCGGCAGTAATCACGCCTTTCTTTCATACGTTTTTTAAGAAAAGGCTCAATAGAGCGTCTAATTGCCCCTGCTTCAGATGCCCATAGGACAGGTTTATATAGTCGAATAAGGTCAAGTTCTTCTTCAATCCATATATCAGGGGGTGTTTGTCCTGACCACCAATCAGTAATATACATATCGTCATCAGGGTCTATGTCACATATCCCCATTTCTGTCCAATCACCTTTGCCTTCAGAAACAGCGTAATCACTCGCCCCATAGGTTCGGGTAAACTTAGGTTTATCCTTTAAATCAAAGCGTTTGAACATGCTTTCAGTAAAATAGGCGTTGTCATCAGGAATAGGGTCGCATAGATACTGGCAAGAAAAGTCATAAGCTCCTGCCTTTTTCTTTTGCTCAATGTATTCTTGAGAAAACAAGACTGACTTGCCATCACTTCTGCCATTATGAGTAGCGGGGTAGATTCTAGGTTCTGCTCCTCCTCTATCAATAATATCAGCGTAGGTGTCGCCATCAGCATAAAAAGTCCCGACATAACGCTCATATCCACCCTCACTACCTAATGACAATGACAATCCCCATGCTTGGGTAGTTTTTTTAATCATTTCGGCTGTTCTGGCAGACTCCAGTGTCACAACATCATCATAAAGCCTGAGCCCATAGTGCATACCTGTTGGCTGCCCATCGACAAGCCCAGAGGCTTCAACAGTGGCTTCTCTGGGGTTAGATTTACGTTTAACGACAATTCCATCATCTTCTGACCATTTGGTTGCTTCTCTAGCAGGGTTTGTGTACAAAATATCAGGGAATAGCTCTTTTAATTCACTATTAGATTCAAATTCGATTTTTATTTGTCTTAGAAATTTCTTAGCAGAGGGTCTGTTAAACGAAAAGATACCAACAGTAAGCTCTTTGCCTCCCCATTCAGGTAAAGGGTCATCGCCATGAGAAGATAGTACGTCTTGAATAGTCTTAGCAAAGGTTATAATTGTAGATTTGTAGTGTTCACGACTCCATATATCAATATGCCCATTAGGTGAGGCTTGTATTTCCCTACATCGGTCAAATATCCATTCCCTTTGTGCATCAGCCCTCTTTAGTATGTATCTCAGCAGAAAGTACAAGTCCGTCCGACACAGCAGCCTCATGACTGAGAGTAGCTCCTTGGGCTGTAATGTCTTTAAGGAGTCTAAGAGTATTGGATAGTCCGAGAATTTCTGCGGCTGTACCGTCAGATAGTCCGATTTCTTTAGTGTCTGTAGGTTTTCCATCAAGGCGTAATCCTATTTCTTTAACAGCGAATTCATAATGAGGGGAATCAGGATTAACAGCCTGACCAACAAGTTTCGTAGCAATAGTAAGCAAAGCGTTACCTCGCTTAGTTTCATCATCTGAGTATTTCCAAGCAGCTTTACGAATAGCTTCTTGAAATTGCTTGCCTTGAGCGCGATTACGGCTACCTTTAGGAGCGCCCCCACCATTTTTACCTGCCATGTTCTAAACTCGTTATTAAGCTATTAACAGTCTGTAGGCGAAGAAACAACGGAACATCATCAATAGTTCTAGGTGCATTTTCCATCGTAATAGTAGCAGACTTTTTCTTAAAACCTTTTCTTAACGTCACAATCAACGTGTATCCCTTAATCTTATATTTAATTACATGTTTCATTCAGCATCTCTCATCAACGTATCAATATTACTTTCAATAACAACAGGACAAGGAGTTTCAATGTGATGGTAATCACCACAAATAAAACATTTCTGGTCTGACGTTGGAAACAACTTAACAAGTATCTCCCTATCAACAAACTCAGATTTTCCAATATAAGCAACTTTACTCATTTAAAACATCCCTCATTTTAGAGAGCTTTACATTAGCATCATTACAAACTAATCCAGTACAAAGCAACCTGAACGCTTCTGGGTAGCTATCACAAAGACTATTCAAACGCTTACTAGACAATCGTGTAGCAGCAGCCAACTCCTTCAAGCTGCCTAACCCATACTCTTTAGCTCTTCTACTAGCTGTCATTATACTTATATAACCTCGGTGAAGTGGAGCATTATGAACTAAAACACTCCATTACGTATAGGTTTTATTAAAAATAATTAAAAATAACAAAAAAAATTAAGACCAAGGGCAAAAATTAGAGGCAAAAAGTAGGATTAGAGCAAAAATTAGAGGGTGGTAAAAAAATAGTGGAATAGATTTAGGGAAGTGTATTACACACAGTCAGCGCCCCGTAGCGGCTGACCAGCAGGTCGTGCCCCGCCCCAGTAGGCAGCGCCACAAGTGGGCGTTGTTGCTAGGCTTATTACCAGTAAATAC
>TARA_R110000787_G_scaffold231327_1_pt1 | contig 19035 bp, 19 predicted proteins | sample TARA_R110000787 | Tara Oceans TARA_R110000787 (sample SAMEA4397920) | marine metagenome | biome: Polar Biome; feature: [DCM] deep chlorophyll maximum layer (ENVO:01000326); material: water (ENVO:00002006), including particulate matter (ENVO:01000060) such as... | depth 35 m
AGCCTGGAAGCAGCACCATGACGTGAAAGAGCTAGATATGTGGCTCTCCAAGCATGGTATTGATCTAAACACGCCACAGGGCTACCAGAAGGCCGCTGATGCAATTCGGGCACTACCAAGCCCGCCAGCAGTTATAGCCATTGACACGCTGCACAGGCATCTTCAGGGAGATGAAAATAGTGCGGTTGACACTAAAACGATGCTAGATGCTTGTGCAGCCCTTCAAAAAGAGTTCGGCTGTATGGTTCTCTTAGTCCATCACACAGGCGTATCGGTCGAGGCCCAACATAGGGCTAGAGGCTCATCAGCATGGCGCGGCGCACTTGATATTGAAATAAGTGTCATACCCGGCGATACAATTCAGGTAGTACAGCGCAAGGCTAAAGACAGCGAGCAAGCCAAAGATTTATGGATGGAATTACAGTCAATCCCCATAAAAGGATGGCTCGATGAAGACCAAGAACAAGTCACTAGCGCGGTAATTATAGAAGGATTAGAAATCGTAAAGAATGAAAAAGACCCACTACAATCTAAAAAGAAAGTGCTAGAAGATGTCTGGCATTCATCCGGTGAGGAGTATTTAGGGAATAGTCCTTACGTCACCAGAGAGGCAATAATTAGGCTATTAGAAGGCCGAGAATTAAGCCCTGGCACGATTAAACAGTACCTAAAACCGACCCCAGATAAGGGTGTAATTGGGCCCCTAATCGAGGCTAGAGAGATCGAGCCAGCAGCCCAAGGTTGGATCGTAATTGGTGAGAAAATGCTGTTAGGATTTGTTAAATAATGAGGGTAACAAAAGGTAACTTTAGGGTAACTTTTACCTTTTGTTACCTTTGGCAGAAATCAGCCAATGTTAGGGTAACAAAAGGTAACACTCCCCTTTAGGGGAGTTACCTTGTTACCCTATTGGATGCAGGGGTGCTACTTGAGAGAATATTATTTACAATAATTGAAGTTTAGTGTAATGTTATTTTTGTCGGTTCTACTCCCTCCGACACAACCTAGCGGGGGTGATTTGAGAATACAGGCGATCCAAACAAAGTATTCTCGTTACCCCCGCAATTTTTTTGGGAATGTGAATGACTAAAAATAAATGGCCAGCAGATAAAATCACGAAAAAGAATATTGATGATCTTATACCATATGCAAGAAACAGCCGAACTCACTCTGATGAACAAATTGCACAGATAGCTGCATCGATTAAAGAATGGGGATGGACTACGCCAGTTCTTATTGATGAGGATGGTGGATTAATCGCAGGACATGGTCGGGTATTAGCTGCGCAAAAGTTGGGCATTAAAGAAATACCGACTATGACGGCGGTCGGATGGTCTGATGCTCAAAAGAAAGCATATATCATTGCAGACAACCAACTGCCACAAAATGCGGGTTGGGATATGGATTTGCTTTCGGTCGAAATAAAAGATTTGGACGGCGAAGGGTTTGATCTAAGCCTTATGGGTTTTGGCGATGATGTTCTATCCGGTTTATTGGTGGAGGAAACGGAAGGCTTAACCGACGAGGACGTAGTGCCAGACGTGCCGGACGACCCTGTTAGTAAACTTGGGGATGTTTGGGTATTGGGTAAGCATCGGCTTATGTGTGGGGATAGTACCAGCATCGATGCGGTGGATAAGCTGATGGATGGGCAGAAGGCGGACTTAGTGTTTACTAGTCCGCCGTATAATGCCAACACAAAGGCAGGAGATGGGGATATATTCAATAAGAAGAAATCTAAGAAGCTCTATGGGGAAGGGTATTCGGACAACCTTGGCGCAGAGCAGTATATTCAATTTACAAAGGATGTTTTGGAAGTCTGCTTTGCTAATACGGACGGTTTTATATTCTGGAATGTTAGTTATAATGCAAATTCTAGGAATGAATACATCAAGCAGATTGCAGACAGGGTTGATTATTTAGTAGAGCAAGTATGCTGGAGAAAAAGCAGCACAATCCCATTCAAGGGGTGCCTGATGCGAGATTGGGAGCCTATATATATATTTTCAACAAATAAGCAGGGATTAAACCTTAAATCTGTTGTCAGTAACTTATGGGAAATAAGCAACACCGGGGCGCAGCAAGAAAACCACAAGGCTTGCTTTCCTGTCGCTCTCCCCGAAAAGGCGATAGGTTTAATTAATACTAATTCTGGAATTATCTTTGAGCCGTTTTCTGGAAGTGGGACAACGCTTATTGCTTGTGAAAAAACAGGGCGGATAAATTGCAGCATGGAACTAGACCCCAAATACTGCGATGTAATAATCAAACGGTGGCAAGATTTCACTGGCTTAGATGCCACACTAGACGGCAAGACGTTTAACGATATATCCAAAGAAAATCCCCCTAATTAAAAGAATTAACCAAGTTGTGGTTAATATATGTATCATTTTACTTGATTTAGGCTTATAGTTACGGCTATCCCAAGGAGTTATTAAATAATGGCTAATGAATCAAAGAAGCTATCTGCGCTGACAGCAATGGGGGCGATTGCTGATACAGACGAAGTGTACGTCAATGATGCTGGCGTCTCTGCAAGCTCAACCTTTTTAAACTTAATGAACTCTTTCCGTGATGCTAACGGTTCTTTGTCTGGCCTTATGTCAGTTGCCCAAAATGATAAGCTCGCAGGTATTGAAACTCTAGCCGATGTAACCGACGCTACTAATGTTGCTGCAGCCACTGCGGTAATGGACGCTGATTTTAGTGCCGCAGACGGTACGATGATTAAGACGGGTGCTGGGGCTTATAGCCTTATAAAAAATTCACTGAACGAATCTACTAGCCCTGGGGTTTCGGATGATTCATCTGGCGGGTATGGCGTAGGGTCGACCTGGATCGATACCACATTAGATTTAAGCTATGTATGCTTAGATGCTTCGGTTGGGGCTGCGGTGTGGAAGACGACGACAGCGGCGACTGGCACTGGTGACCTTATTGCGGCTAATAATCTTTCAGATGTATCAAACGCGGCGACTTCATTAGCTAACTTGGGTGGGCTCGTATCGTCGAACAACCTGTCAGATGTAGCTAATGCGGCGACTTCATTAGCTAACTTAAGCGGTGTTTCCGCAGGCGCTAACTCAAACATTACAAGCCTTTCAGGGCTGACAACACCCCTCACAGTGGCTCAAGGCGGCACAGGGGCGGCTACATTTACAGATGGCGGTGTTCTCTTAGGAAGCGCCGCCGGACCTTTGACAGCTCTCGGCGTTATGGCAGACGGGGATTTCCTTGTTGGCGACGGAACAACCGATCCCGTACTGGAATCAGGCGCAACCGTTAGAACTTCCCTCGGGTTGGGGACTTTTGCGACAGAAAACACCAATGCCGTACCCGCTCAGACCCTTGCAGGGCAAATTACAGGCGCAGACCAGACGGTAAGCGCCATCAATCTAAAAGACGCTGCTTATATCCATGACGCTTTGGGGGATACGTCCGGTGCGGATATGGTTTTTAATTTCAATAACGGCAATGTTCTCTCTGGCACTGTTTCAACAGACGCGGTTGCAATATCCGTATCAAATATGGTTGCCTCAGACGAAGCTCAATTTGGTGTTTTATTTTTGACAAACGGGGGATCACAAACGGTCACGTTCACAGGGGGTGATTTCGTTGGGGGAACCGCGCCAGCCCTTACAACATCCGGTCTGGACGTTTTAGGCGTAACGTCCATCGATGGCGGCACAACGCCCCTTTGGTTTGTGCTTGGCCTAGACGTAAAGAGCCCATAATATGTCTATGAAAGCATTATTCTTCGCGGCTGGTGCCGGTGGCGGTGCTTGCGGGTCGCTGTCTACTGACCAAGTTCCGACCATGACAAGCAACACGGCCCCTTCTGGCACTGCATCTGCCGCTGATGAGACGTACGAACTAGCTTGGAAATCATTTAACAACGCGACGGGCGTTGGTTGGACAAGTCTCGCCGTGACGGGGGCGATTATTTATGATTTTGGCTCAGGGAATGGTTTTATCTGCAAGGGTTATTCACTCTCCGCAGCCACGGTTAACCGGGCACGAATGGCAAAGGATTGGACACTTGAGGGCGCGAACGGCGGAGCCTACACGACATTAGACACTGTAACAGGAGAAACCGCTTGGAGCGCAGACGAAAAGCGGTCTTATTCAGCTATAGCCGACGCAGATTTCAGCAATGACACCAGTTATTACCAATACAAAATAAATGTGAGTGCTAACAATGGATCGGGCGGCGCGTTAGAGATTGGCGAAATAGAGTTATACGAGTGCGGAGACTAAATATGTATATACACCACACAGACGGGATTATTGACCTAACAACTCGGAATTTACCTAAATCATGGCGCAATGTGAGTGGTTTGGACAAAGCAACGGCAGAAGAACTCCAAGCCATGGGCTGGGTGCCGGTGCGTGTCGTTAGCGAGCAGTACGATGCCACCACACAAATCCGTACAGGGCCGACAGGGGCGGAAATAGGTGATTCTGTACTAGATGGTGCTGTAGAGGCTGTCAGGACGTTTGTCGTGCGGGATAAGACGCCCTCTGAGTTGGACGCTGATAAGGATAATGAGATACTCATCCAAATTACAGAACATAGATACAATCGTGCCGTTGTCAGATTCTTGGCTGACAAATTTGCCATGACGCCAAAACAAGTCCGGGCCGCAATTAAGGCAGAACTATGACGGGGTGTGCGGCGCAAACGGAACAATGAAAGGAAGCGGCGGCAATGGCTAACCCATACGCTAAAATAAGAAAAGGAGAGAGCCTGTCCTTCGTCTTCGATAGGGGCGGGGCATCAATATCTGGCTGGGTATGCACGATTGAGGTCAAGACGTTTCCTTCTGATACGTCAGCTATTACTGCGCGTGTGATTGCTGCCGTAGATGATGAGTGGCCCGGGTTCCTTACATCAACAGAGACGGCAGGATTAAACGCCGGCAGTTATCGCTTGATCGGTATTCTAACAAACGCCGCGACAAATCAAGAAGAGGTAGCACAGCAAACGACAAGATTCCAAATAGGTGAAAGTTGGGCGTCATGACAGGTAAATCTAAAAACGGCACCAAGCCATTTTTTGAGCCTACCGATGATGAGCGTAAAACCGTTAGCTTAATGTGCGCCGTTGGCGTACCCCAAGAAGGAATCGCGCTGGTTATCCGCGACGGCATCGACAAAAAAACATTGCGTAAACATTTCCGTAGCGAATTAGACACGGCGATGATTAAGGCGAATGCCAAAGTGGGCGGGTCGCTGTTTAATAAGGCGATTAGCGGCGATACAGCATCGGCGATCTGGTGGTCGAAGGCACGTATGGGATGGAAAGAAAGCTCTGACCTTAATGTTGCGGGCGGCCTAACCGTTGTCATTAGCGGTAAAGATGCAGGGACGCTCTAAGCTATGTTCGAGCTAATCCCCAAACAGGAGGAAGCGCTGCAGCTATTCGGCTCCAATGCGCTTTTTATCCTATTATTTGGCGGATCACGTTCGACTAAGACGTTCACCATTATGCGGACGATTATCAATAGGGCCTTGGCATCACCTGGATCTAGACACGCTGTCCTTAGGTTTCGATTCAATCACGTTAAATCGTCCGTCATTATGGATACATTCCCCAAGGTTATGGAGTTATGCTTTCCCGGCATACCTGCCCACGTTAATAAGTCGGATTGGTATTGGACTGCTCCGAATGGTAGTCAAATTTGGTTCGGCGGGCTCGATGATAAAGAGCGGACGGAGAAGATTCTAGGCAATGAATACGCGTCAATTTTCCTAAACGAATGCTCCCAGATTTCTTATAGTTCATTCTTGATCTTGATTACGCGTCTGGCCCAGAAATGCTTTTACATGAAGGGCAAAAAGAAAACACAACTCAGGCTTAAGATGTACTGCGACGAAAACCCGCCTATGAAAGGCCACTGGACGTACAGGTTATTCATCGAAGGCAAAGACCCAGACACAAAGCGGCCCATAGAAGATCCGTCAAACTATGCTCACATGCTAATGAACCCAGTTGATAACGCGGTAAATCTTCCAGGCACATATATCAAGGCATTAGAGAACATGCCCAAGCGCCAGCGTGACAGGTTCTTACTCGGAAAGTTCGGCGATGAGGCTGAGAATGGGCTTTGGTCAACTGAGATCATAGAAGGGTCCAAGGTAGATGATGTACCAGAAATGGTACGTATCGTGGTTGCTGTTGACCCTTCCGGCGCGTCTGACGATGAATCCACGAACAATGACGATATAGGCATCGTTGTCGGCGGCCTTGGCGTTGACGGTCTTGGATATGTCTTGGAAGACTTGACCATTAAGAAGGGACCGGCGACCTGGGGCGGAGTTGTCGCGTCAGCATACGAGCGCCACGAAGCGGACAGGGTTATCGGTGAATCCAACTTCGGCGGCGCTATGGTTGAATTTGTCGTGAAGGCTGCGAACTCGAATATATCATACAAGGCTATCCATGCCTCACGTTCTAAGATGGTGAGGGCAGAACCAATCAGCGCATTACATGAAACCGGAAAGATTAAGTTCGTTGGCGACTTCCCTGATTTAGAGGACGAATTACTTTCATGCACGACAACGGGATACACTGGGGCGCGTTCGCCAAACCGACTTGACGCTTTTGTTTTCGTGTTTACCGAATTATTCCCAGGCATGACAAAAAAGAAGCAGCCTGAGAGGGCCCCGATTATAATTCCAAAACTGAACAGAATGGCAAGATAATGGCAAAGCGCAAGACACCAACCAACAAGACACCCGCAGACGAATTGCTCGCTAAGTTCATGAAGGAATTGGCTAACGATTCAGAGATATCAAAGGACCAGCAAGAGGCTGCGAACGAAGACATGCGCTTTGTGAACGTCCCTGGCGGGATGTGGGAAGATGAGTTTGAAGACTGGGAGAACCGCGTTAAGCTGGAACTGGATACAGTCAGCAGCTACGTCGAGCGAAACAAGGGCGAATGGAACAATAACCGCGTGGGCGTTGATTACAAGCCGGAGGGCGCAGGGACTTCTCCCGAAGATAGCGACTTATTAAACGGTATTTACCGGGCTGACTTTAGAAACAAAAAAGGCAAATTATCGACTGATAACGCGGTCGATGAGACATACACATGTGGAACCGGCGCGTTTAAAATATCAACTTCGTTTGTGGATGATGAGGACGCGACGAACTTCGACCAGAGGCTTCAATGGGTGCCGATCTATAACGCTTACAATACGGTGATGTGGGACAGCGCGTCTAAGATGATTGATAAGTCCGACGCTCGATGGGTGACGTTGCTCACATCATACACGCATGACAGCTTCAAAGAAGAATGGCCCGACGAGAAGCCTATCTCAGCCATCACGCCGAATAAGGTATTCTTTAGCAACGATAACATGCGGGCAGATCCTATTTATATCGCGACACGGTATCAGATCGTCCGTAAGCGGAAAACAGTCTTTGTTTACGGCGATATTAAAGAGCAAGAGAATATTGTTTTTGATAGCGCTGAACATAAGGAAAAAGCGGCTGAGATTAAAGCGAATGAGTTCCTTGAATTTATTGGCGAGCGGAAGATATTGGAACAGACCGTGGAGAAAACGGTATTCAGTGGCGCGACCATCCTATCTCAGCCACGCCGGATCGCTGGTAAGCACCTGCCGATTATCCAATTCTATGCTTATCGGTCTTATGTCGATGGTGTTGAATATTACAGGGGCCTTGTCCGCAAGCTAAAGGACGCATCACGGCTGTTCAATATGATGGCTTCACAGTGGGCTGAGACATCGGCATCAAGCGGGCAGGATCAACCTATATTCTTGCGTGAGCAAGTCCAGAACCCGGACGTTGCCGCTGGTCTCGCAGACAGGAACAACTCTGCATATATCGTCATTGATGCGATCCGAAGTGAATCTGGCGAGATTATCAACCCAGGACCGGTTGGATACCTGAAAGCCCCACAATTAGACGGCGCCACGGTGGCCTTGGCGTCAACTGTGGCCGACTACATCAAAGGCGTGACGGGCGGCGCACCTCAGGACACTTTAGACCCGGCAACGTCTGGGAAGGCTCTGAAGGCGTTGCTGAAGCGTGAGAATATGAACACGCAGGTTATTAACGATAACATTGCAAATTCCATCGCATGGTCCGGTACAGTCGCCGAATCCATTATCAAGGAAATCTACGACACGCCGCGAGACGTTCACGTCGAATCAAAGCAGGGGATCGAGAGTTCGGCACGGTTGCTAGAAAATGTTCTCGATGAGGAAGAAGGCAAGTTTAAGCGAATCAATGTTCTACAAGGCAAGAAGTTCAACGCTTATGCAGACATCGGCCCGCAATATGAGACGCTTCAAGAGGAATCTGTCGAGAACATCAAGGGCGTTATTGATCTATTAGTAAGCACACAGCAAGGCGCTGAATACTTCGATGCAGCCCTAGCCGCGCTGATGGACAACCAGAACGGCGTTGGCCTTGACCCTCTTAAATCTATCGCTCGGAATAAATTGCTTGTCATGGGTGCCGCCAAGCCTGAGACGCCAGAGGAAGAAGCACTGGTACAGCAAGCACAACAGCCGAAGGAAGACCCACAAGCCAAACTTGTAGAGGCGGCAGCCAATCAACAGAACTCCGAGGCACGATCCCTCGACGCTTCCAGCTTACAGAAAACGGCAGACGCCGGGAAGAAAGAGGCTGAGACGGTCAAAATCTTTGCAGACATGGGGAACGACAAGCGGAAGCTCGAAATAGAGGCGCAAGACCAGGCTGCGCAAGAGCGTGCCGATAATATCAAGGTGCTTGAATCGTTCCCGCTGGAAGTTAATTAACTTAATTTCGGTTAAGTGTGTAAATAAAGATAGTAAATTAACTTAAAAGGGGTTAATATTTAAAATACGTTTATTGGAACGTTAAACCAAGCTGGCTAAGACGCCATACTCAAATACCATTTATGAGGTAAAATTATGGGCGAAGATGCGTTAGACACTGACGAAGAACTCGAAATCGAAACGGAAGAAACTGAGGAACCAGAGGCCAAAGACGGCGATGATACGCTAGAGGCGGAAGATTCCGAAGAAGAAGCCGAAGAAGTAGAATTTGAAGTTGTTCGTGAAATTGTCGAGGGTTCGCAACCTGTAGCAAAGCAGCCAACCGGGTTTACAAAAAGGGTAAACAAGCTAAATGCACGGAATGCGGCCAAGGATGAGGTGATTTCTGAGGCGGGCACTAAAAATGCCCAACTTGAAAACGAAATCAAACTTTTGAAGATGTCTCTTGAACAAAAACAAGAGGCGGAAGAATTAAAAGCCCCTAATCCTGATGACTTTGATGATGGCGTCTACGGCGACAAGTTCAACACAGCGCAATCAGACTATACAAAAAAGGTCATTGCCGAAGAAGTTAAGAAGGCGACAGCCAGCATTCCAACGGCGACGGCAGATCAGAATTTGCCCGATAGTAACCTCGTTAAGATGCAGACAAAGCATTATGAAAAAGCGGAGGAACTTGGGGCAAAGAATTATGAAGACATCGAAGATAATGCAATCGGCATATTAGGAAACGAAATAGCCAATTTTATTATCTCAAGTTCTGATAATTCACCTGCCATTCTGTACTATTTGGGAACTAAAAAGAACCAAGCAGAAGCCGAGCAATTGCTAGAGCTTACCAAGACCAACCCTGGACGCGCTGTAATGCAGATTGGACGGCTTGAGGCGGAAATTAGAATCCCGTCGCGGGCTAAAAAGAAACCAGGGCCTAACCCTGATGAGGAACTTACAGGCGGTTCATCGTCAGGCTCCACACGGAGGCGTGGCCCGACATTTGAATAGGTGATCTAATGGCTAACAATTTCGACTCCAACTTCACCCGGAAGCTGGCAAAGACTTTCATTGATAAATTTGAAAGCGCCCGCGTCCTCTCCAAAAACGTCGACACGCAATTGCTCGCAGGAAAGTTCGACCCATCCAGCGGCACCGTTGTTGATTTCAAACGTCCCACCGATTATGTGACGGTTCGTACTGCTGACGGTGACGTTAGTAGTGAGACGAAATCCGACATTATCACGGGTAAAGCAAGCGGTACGGTTCAAGATTACTTTACAGCATTCGTTGATTATACGGAAGCTGACGAAGCAATTAAGATGGATCAGCTCGACATGCTTCTTGCACCGATGGCAACCCGTATCGCAACAGATATGGAGCTAGATTTTGCATCGTTTATGATGAAAAATTCAGCGTTGCTTTCTGGTACATATGGAACAGCTGTAACAACTTGGTCTGACATCGCTCGCGGTTCTGCTGTTATGGAATCAAGTGGCGTTCCTAAAGACAGTACATGGTGCGCGGCTGTTAATCCTTACACACAAGCCGTACTTGCCGACACGCAGCGTTCATTAGGTGCTGGTGGGTCTGCTGGTAGTGAAGTGGTCAGTGCGCTTAAAAACGCAACGCTATCTGAAAACTTCGCTGGCATGACTGTTTTATCTGCATCAACTCTAGCATCTTACACGTCCGCCACGACTGGCGATCTTGTAGGCGCATTCAGCGCAGCCCCTACGCCAACTTATGTCGGTGCTAAGGACACCATGACTCAGACATGGGCGCTTGATGGTTTTGGTAGTTTTGCAGGATCTATCCCTGCTGGTGCTGTTCTACAGGTTACAGGTCGTAATCGATTGAACCTTTCTACTCGCCAGCCAATCGTTGATGATACAGGTGCCAATGTTCTATTTACGGCAACTGTAACTGAGGCGTCTGCTAACTTCTCGTCTGGTGCTGGAACGGTTACTGTAACAGGCCCAGGCATCTTTGAAGCTGCAGGCCAATACAACACTGTTGATGCTGCTTTAGCTGACAACGATGTTGTGACCATCTTAGGCGCAGATACAACTTTGTATCAGCCAAACCTAATGTGGCATAAGCAAGCGTTCTCCATCGGCTCTGTGCCTTTGAAGAAGCTATATGCAACTGATACGATTGCGACGACTGAAGACGGCCTTCAAATTCGGATCACTAAATACTCAGACGGAACGGCGAACACCCAGAAAGTCCGGTTTGACTTACGCCCTGCTTACGGCGTGATGAATCCATTCTTCTCTGGTCAACTTTTCGGCTAGTATTATTAATCAGTTACCCAGGCGGGGGATGCCTCGCCTGGGGCTGTTTACCAACCTAATCGGAGTTATTAGAAATGATTACATGGGTAAAACCTAGCGGCCTTCAAATCGAAACTAACGATATGAAAACGACTGTTGCATATTGCAAATCCCTTGGATGGGAAATCATTTCTAATGACGCTGAATGCAACGACCCTGACGCGCCGCTATTCCCACCTTATGAAAGATACACGAAGGCAGAAATCACGGCAGAGATTGAGCGCCGAGAAGGTTCGCCCGTTGGCGGTGATAATAAGAAGTCTGATTTAATCGGATACCTTGAAGCACTGGACGAGTAAAATGTCCTCTGGAACATCAATTATTCAAGCGGCGTTGAGAAATATCGGCGCTCACTCTAGCATGTCACCCGCAAGCCCTGAGTCCATTGAGATAGGTAGAAATTACCTTAACTCGATGCTTGAGATGTGGCTTTCTGAACAGATAAAAATAGGCACAACTCCACTTGATGCCCCTGGTGATGAGTTAAACGAACCTGATGATTGCAGAAACGGGATTATATCAAACCTATCTATTGAGCTTTCCCCTCAATTCGATAATGGCGGCAACGCGCCATCAGCGCAACTGAACCGCCTAGCATCCACACAGAAGCGAGCAATCGAGCGTATATATGGAACACACACAGTTCCTAAGCTAACTGTCTCTAGCACCCTTCCTAGAGGTTCTGGTAACCGTAGAGACAGATTCCATAGCGTATATTTTGACGAAGGCGGAAAATTAGATGGCTAGGGTACAATTCCCTACTACGTTTGAGGAAACGGAGGACTTGCCGCGTTCTCGCAGAGCGTTACAGAATTGCTTTGATAATGGTAAGAACCAAATCATATCAAGGCCGGGGATAGCGTCCATCGCCACGACATCAGGGGTTGCTCGCGGCCAATTCGTTTGGAATGGCTCTCTATACCAAGTCTCAAGCCAGCAACTACTGAAAGTAACCAATACAACCACCGGGGCGACATCTCTGATAGGCACCATTGCAGGGGCTGCGGCGATAGAATGGGATGTGGGTTTTAATGATGCGGTGATCGTGGTTAAAGGTGGTGCGATTTATACATTAAGTAAAACCGACACGTTGACTGACATTTCTGGCAATACGAACTTCGTTCCTTGCGTTGATGTAACGCATATTGATGGGCGGTTCGTTTATATCCCTGAAAATGGAGACCCTGCATTTTTCTCTGATGTTGGCGCGGCTGGCACTGTCCAGACTTTGAGCTTCTTTGACGCAGAAGAAATACCCGACCTTAACAACAGCGCATTCAACTTTAAAAATGTCTTATATATTGGCGGCACTGATAGCTTTGAATTATTCCGCAATACAGGAGCATCACCCAACCCATTTGCTCGCATATCAGGGGCCAGAATAAGTTCTGGCTATATTGGCGGGCTGGTAGATTATAATTCTACATTCTTATTTATAGGCCGCGAGAAAGACCAAGATTTTGGCATATTCGCTATTGGGCAAGGCGACGCGCCCAAGATTTCCAATTCAGCAATAGATCTAATCTTAACCACATATACAAACGCCGAGCTTGCGAACGCTGTAGGGAGCCGGTTTCATTGGCGGGGCCACGATATCGCCACATTCTCTTTATCTAGGCATACGTTTGGCTTCGTTGGTGGTAATTGGTTTACCTTGGACACTATCGAAAACGGGACATCGGGCCGGTGGGGGGGTGGTTATGTAAACCAACTGGACGGAATTTATTATACGGCTTTCAGTAATAAGATAGGGAAGTTGTCAAAGATAAACTCAGATTATGGTGAGAAAATAACCCGCATTATCGATACAGGTTACGAACAGGCTGATGATAATTTCTTTAAAGCTCAAAGCATAGAGCTTGGGATTAGCCAAGGATTTAATGATATTGTGAGCCGTGCGGAGGAACTTGGGTTCCTGATACTTGAGGGAACAGGAGAGTATGATTTCCTAGCACTTGAAGGCACGAATATTAACGATTTATTAATACTCGAATAAGGGCGCGTAAAATGTCTGAATCAGGATCGGTAGCGTTATTTTTAAGCCGCGATAATGTCAATTATGGCCCTGCTTTTTATAGAGAGTTAGGCGCGAAAGGCGAATATAATAATCGATTGATATGGAATGAGGCTGGCGGCGTTGGTAGCTTTGAAGGTTTCATGGGCATTCGTATCTATACCACAGAAGACATTACCTTTAACTGCAACCATTTGATTGTCACATTCCGATGAGCAGTATCGTATCAAAACCAGATTGGGGTATTGCATTGGTTGATGGCAACAAAGCCACTTCTGCCATGCAAGAATACCTAGATGACATTTCGACACTATTGAACAGCAACCTTTTAGGCGCTCAGGTGGCGCTGACATCTTATACCGTGGCGACTGTCCCGACAGTTACGAGTGCGCCGGGGATGATATATGTAAGCGATGAGACGGGCGGTGCTGTTATGGCTTTCAGTGACGGCACAAATTGGCGCAGATGCACTGATAGGGCTATTATTTCATGATAATTTACTATTTTCATAATAATGTGATAAAGTGTAGTTAGATTTTAAGATAGGATGGATTAGATATGGGACTCTTTGATTTCTTCACTGGAACGGATGATTCTAGCCAAGCTGCGAGTGAAGAAGTCGCAGCTCAGCAACGCGCCATAGCAGAACAACAACGTCAACTCGCAGAGACTAAGGCGAACTTTGACCCGTTTATACAAGCTGGTATTGGGCAGATACCTGCGCTTACACAAGGGGCATCAGCAGGAGGTTTGGATGCTAGACTTGCAGAGATATTCGGGACAGATACATTCGGCGCATTAAAGGACGAACGGACGCGGGCTTTAGAGGGGCAATTAAGCGCGGGCGGTCTTACGAGATCGGGAACGGCGATTCAGGAAGCATCAGCAATACCCACAGACATCGGATTAGCTCTGGAACAATTATTGACAGGCAGATCAAGCAACATTGCGGCGTCTGGGCAGAACGCTGCGGCGGGATTAGGCGGCATTAGTGCGAATACCTCAGGGAACATCGCTCAACTGTTAGCGCAGCAAGGCGTAAGTCGAGGTTCTGGAATCCTTGGAGACGCGCAATCTAAAGCAGCGGGGACACAAAACATAATCGATGCTGCGTCCACGGCTGCCATATTCTTCTCAGACCCGTCATTAAAAGAAAACATTGAGAAGGTGGGCCAGATTCACGATCTTAACCTTTATGAATGGGATTGGATAGAAGATACTAAAGGAACAATGATTGAGCAATGCGGCACAATTGGCTTTATGGCTGATGAGGTTGAAGAACTATACCCGCATCATGTGGCAGAGTTTGGCGGGTTTATGGTTGTTGATTATCCGGCGCTCTTGGATGAAATGGAGACTAAGTAATGCCTACTTTGGCTAATATCAACGGCGCAAGCCTTGTTCCAGATTTAAGCGGCGTTTTTAAGGACGCAAGAACGGACATTCGCAATCAGCAAGCTATCGGTCGTGCAGAACAGTTGCGGGCTGATACGATAAAGCAAACTGAGGCTGTGACTAGCTCAACAGGCGTAGCCCAGCAAAAGGCTTTGGCTAGATTGGCTGCGCTAAACCCACAGGCGGCTAATTCTATCAATTCGGTTATTAAAACAGGCAATGCTGAACAACGGGCAGTTATTGCCAAAGAAGCTGAAGACGGGCTTCGGCAAGCCACGTTCATTAGTGGATTACCTGATTTTGCGACAAAACAAAGCGCATTATTGGATATGGCGCAGAAGGCTAAAGACGAAGGGCGCGATTTCTCAAAGATTGGTGATTTGATTAACCTTGATGAGAAGGCATTAGACTTGGAATTGCGTAAAATGAAAGTCCTTGGCACTGATATTAAGACACTTACGGCTGCGCCTAAAGCGGGCCAATTTTCCAAAGGCACTGATTTCGTCGTCCGCAATGATGATGGAACAACATCTATTAAAACTGGTGTACTGAATAAATCTACAGGCGAACTAATTGTAAAGGGCGCACCTGTAGTAGGTGATATTGTTTCCCGTGTTGGCGAGACTCCCGCAGAAGAAAGCGCCAGAAAGGCCGCGCAATCTGGCAAATCAGAAGAAGCTAAGTTAGGCGCACAATTGCAAGGCGCTCCAGGTGTTGAGGCTGCAAAGAGTAGGGCAAAACAGGAAGAAAACAGAACTCAATCAGTTATAAATAGGGGGTTGACTGCGGCAGATAGCTTGCCTGTAGTGAACAGAGCCTTGGACTTGCTAAAGTCAGTTGATACAGGCGGATTTTCAGCCGCGAAATTAAGGGCTAAACAATTATTTGGCATTGAAAGTGCTGACGAGGCGGAACTATCGGCGGGACTTGGTAAAGCTGTTCTTTCTCAATTGAGGGGCGTATTCGGCGCAGCTTTCACAGAAGGTGAAGGGCGTAGATTAGAGCGTATAGAGGCGGGTTTCGGAAAGTCACGTGCGGGCAATATTCGTTTATTAAGCCAAGCACAGAAAATGTCTAATAGGGCCGCAAACAGAGCGATTAAAGCAGCTTTACGGACTGGTGACACAGATACAGCCGACGAGATTCGAGAGGCTATGTCTTTCACATTGACGGACACCACAACGACACCATCAACTCCCGGCATCAACCCGAATGCCGCGCCTCCTCCTGGCGGCGTTTTCTTGGGGTTTGAATAATGCCTATTGCAAGAGTTGAAATGCCTGATGGTAGGATAGGCCGGTTTGAATTTCCTGAAGGAACAAAGCCGGAAGAAGTTGAGGCTTTTATTGCTGCACAACAAACGCAGACGGGACAGCCTTCACAGCTTGGAGATATAAACATTCCTCCTGCTAGTGATGGCGATGACGATAATATAGAACTAGGCCCAGAAGTTAGTGCCCCATCACAAGACCCTGTGCAACCACAATTCGAAGATGAGACTAAGTTCCTAGACCCTAATATTGAAAAGCGGGGGCTGATTGTTCCAGGCGGCGTGAACAAGGAAACAGGAGAGTCTGAATTTGCCTTACCTCAAATAGCAGTCGATGTTCTCAAAGCTGTCATGTTGCCAGGGCAGGTTTTAAAAGGCAAGAACGCAACCCAATCTGAAATACTGAACTTCGTCACATCGTTCGGCCCATCTGCGCTTAGGGGCGGCGGTGTGGCTATTAAGAAGGCGTTTGATGAATTGCCTACGGCGAAGGCTGCTGAAGATGAGCTAACAGCAGCTATCAAGGCAGTGGACGCTGGGTCGCCAAGACCACCAGGAACGCCATCACTTGATGAACTCCGCACTATGGAGAGGGCCGCTAGATTTAAAGAACAGAATATTTCATCTACTCGCGGCGACATAACGCAAGATTTCGCGCAACAAGCCGAAGAATCTAAGCTGTTAAGCATGGCTGGTGGCGAGAAGGCTGAACCCTTACGCCAGGCTAAACTTGTGCAAAGCGAAGAATTTAAGACTGCATCTGATGATTTAGTAAATTCTCTGGGTGTTCCTGATAGGGCTGGAACGTCAATTAAAGACGCATTAAGCGGGCGGAAAACTTTACTAAGGAAAGAGAAGAATAAACTTTATACCGAAGTTGCGGAATCTGCACCAGAAGTCCTAAACGTGCCAATATTTACAGATGACATCGTTAAGGCTTTGCCTGATGCAGATACGCTTGAAGATATTGCTATAGTTGGGGCTAATGTAGATGGGCTAAAAAAAGCCATGATCCGATTTGGCATAAACAAGAATCAAGTTGATGTTGACGCTTTTATAAAAGGCGGCGGGACGGTTACGCCGTTAAAATTAGGTAATTTTGAAAGATTTAGAAAGTTGCTTAACGGACTAGAACGCGCGGACCAAACTGGCTCTGTTAAAGTTGCAACGGGGCCAATAAAACGCGCTTTAGATGAAGAGGCATCTTTTATTGATGATGCTATAAAGGAATCAGGCATTACAGATACAGGGATAATCACCACATTAAAAGAAGCACGATCCAGGGTGAGAACTCTAAAAACTGAATTTTCCAAGGAATCAACAGTCGGCAAGCTAATAAACGTAAAACGGGATGGCGTGACACCTGTTGTGGAGGCTTCTAAGGTCGCTAATGATCTATTAAGGGCTAACGCACCCATTGAGAACTTACAGCGCACCCTGGCAAGCCTACGGGCCTCTGGCGCTAAGGGAAAGGTGGCTATTCAAGACCTTCAGGCGTCAGTCGTTATGGATGCGCTAGAAGCAGCACTAAAAGCGCCGTCTAGGAAAACATCAGGCATTGAAACAATCGGCGGCAACCAGTTTGCAAAGGCTTTAGACAAGTTCGGCGCTGATAAATTGGATGCATTATTCAAAGGAAACGAAGCGGGATTAAATCGGCTTCTTAATTTAAGGCAAACCGCGCTAGATATAACACCAACCGCTGGCGCTGTTCCAAAGGGTTCTGCGCCAGTTATTCTTGATTTGATTAACAAGGCGGCAACGGTTAGAGGCCTGGCTGCTGTAGTTGATGCTGCGAAGTTTATTATTAATGCTGGAAAAGATGAAAAAGCCATAGCAAAAGCTCTCAACACTAAACCCGCAATAAAAAGAACAATGAATATGATGCGCCGGGACTTCCCAACGATTGCGGAAAGGCTTGGTATTATTGGTATTTTAGATTCACAAAAGGAATCTATAGAGAACAGAAAACAGGCTGAAGACCCTGGCTTAGCGTAGTAATTAAGGACTCAGATAATGGCCGCAATAATCAATGAAGAAACGCAATATTTAGATTCATCGGGAACGCCGATAGTAAACGGGTTTATCTATATCGGAGAGCAAGGTGCCGACCCTCGTGTTGCGAAGGATATATTTAGCGATAGGGCGCTGACTCTAGCTTTACTTAATCCGCAGCGCACAGATGAAAATGGTCGGTCTGTTAATAAAATATGGACTTCGGGCAGGTATTCAATTGAAATCGCCAATTCCTTAGATGCTCAACAGTACATTGAGCTAGATAATGGAGAGGGTACCAATGCAGGAACTACGGCACTGGATAATGTACTAGGTGCTGATACGATAACCGCCACAGCATCAACGACAATCACGGCATATTCGGACAAGGAACAATACTTATTCACAGCGGCACAGACAAATACTGGGGCCGCAACTCTTAATATTGACAGCATCGGCGCGAAATCTGTTTTAAAAAACCATGATGAGGCAATCGTCGCAGGGGATTTTGAAGCTAACCAAGTTGTGATCGTTGTTTATAACGTCACAGATGATGTTTTCGAGTGGACTAATCAGGGAATTATGGACAACAGCATAACTCTAGCGAAGATGGCTGGTGGTACTGATGGAAATTTGATTACTTATGACGCATCTGGAGATCCGGCCTTTGTCGCTACAGGCAATGCGCTACAGGTTCTTACATCAAATGGGGTGGGGGCTGCGCCGACTATGCAGACGCCTATCTTTTCAAAGAGTTTCACAAGTTCCGCTCAAACAATAACCGCTGCGGCTCTTTTGACATTAGCCCACTCTCTTAGCGCAGCGCCTACCTTAATCCAAATAGCATTAAAAAACGTTACGACGGAATACGGTTGGGTTACAGACGACGAGGTTATAGTCGGTTTTGGGGGTGAATCTGCTGCATCTAGAGGAGCTGCGGTATACAGTGACGCCACAAACGTCTATCTTAGAATAGGCTCTGCCGCCAACTCTTTTTCTATTCTTAATAAGACCGCAGGTACAATAATCAATATAACGAACGCCAACTGGAAAATAGTCGTAAAGGCTTGGACATAATGACCAGAACAGCCTTGGAGAGCTAACCCAGATGGAAATATTGAGGATAGGATAATGACACGCTTAACTGACCATATTAAGCAGCTACCTGCAAAGACTACTGGAAAAGTCTTAATCGCCGTCGATAGAAGCTCTACTTTTCTACAAGGCTAGGTAGATATG
>TARA_R110000787_G_scaffold79198_7_pt1 | contig 18981 bp, 18 predicted proteins | sample TARA_R110000787 | Tara Oceans TARA_R110000787 (sample SAMEA4397920) | marine metagenome | biome: Polar Biome; feature: [DCM] deep chlorophyll maximum layer (ENVO:01000326); material: water (ENVO:00002006), including particulate matter (ENVO:01000060) such as... | depth 35 m
CCAACACCGATCATCGGAATAGCATCAAGAAGACCTGCTACGATGAACATACGAGTTTGCAACTGTGAACCAAGTTCTGGCTGACGCGCAACGCCTTCTAGGAATTTACCACCTAGAATAGCAAAACCAATACCTGTACCTAGTGCACCTAAACCGATAAGTAGTGCTACTGCGATAACTGTGTAACCACCTAATACTGGATCCATGGATGTATCCTCATTTACCTATTGAATGTCTAATTAATGTTCAGTTGATGATGCAAGTGACATATAAACTATCGTCAGCATCATAAATACGAACGCTTGAAGTGTAATAATTAAGATGTGGAAAATAGCCCACGGTACTGATAACGCCCATTGAATCCAAAACGGCATTAAGGCAATCAGTATGAAAATCAACTCACCAGCATACATGTTACCGAATAGTCGTAAACCTAAAGAGATAGGTTTCGCTATCAAAGTAACAAACTCTAAGATAAAGTTGATGGGTATTAAAATAATTTGTACGATAGGGTTTTTGGCACTAAACGGATGCAGTGTTAGCTCGCCTACAAAGCCGCCCAAACCTTTTTCTTTGATACTATAAAACAGAATCAGTATAAAGACAGAAAAAGACATGCCAAGCGTGATATTAGGATCCGTGGTTGGAACAATCTTAAAGTACACATGATGTGGATCATGTCCCATCAGTGCGCCGATTTGGCCAGCAATCATAGGGATAAAGTCGACGGGTAGTAAATCCATCAAGTTCATTAAGAATATCCATACAAAGATAGTCAACGCCAAAGGCGCAATCAGCTTTGAGGTACCACTATACGAATCACGAACGTTGTTATCAACGAACTCAACGATCATCTCAACCGCAGCCTGAGTTTTACCCGGCACGCCTGAAGTGACTTTCCTAGCGACCATCCAAAAGATGGCGCAGAAAACAATGCCTAGACCAATTGACCAAAGCATAGAATCAAGGTGGATAGCTTTAAAGCCCATTGCACTAGCTTCTTCAGCATTATAGGCAACTTTCCAACCTTCGCCCGGCAGATAGCCGTACGTCCAGTTCGTTAAGTGGTGAGAGATATATTCTGTTGTTGTTTGCTCGCCTGCCATAATGTCAGCTTCTTATTAATCAACGATTTAATCAACTACCAAAAATATGGTTGTCATCTGATGAGATTTTAGTATGTTTATCTGCCTTACAACAAAGCAAGCAAATGACTCATGCTAACACGCTCATGTAACCAATAACATCCAACCCATAGTTCAATGACTCATGCTGATTTGATAGCGTAAGATAAATTTTAGCTATCAAAAAAGGGCTTATGATAGTTCAGTAATAGCCCTTTACATGTGTACGCAAAATTCTTATGTATATGTTTACTTATTATCACTGTGTTTTGACAGTCGACGCTTAATACAGCGCTGTTAAGTAAAATATTTAGCTGCATATATTAATGCAGGGTTGTATTCGTGTAAAGTCAATTGTGACTTTTTTATCCGCTGTATGAATAAGTTAGCTGCTAGGGGCGTTTAACACCGTTGCTTCGCATCTATAATTAAATTGTAAGAATTTAATTATAAATAGTAGTAAACGCTCATTTCGCGTTCCCCTACCCGCACATTACTGCACGCTACCTTATATCAAACGCTCATATCACGATAGTTGGTACTGTCCTAAGACAATTATTATGCTTCGACTTTCTAAAATCAGTCATAGAGAAGCTGGACGGCAGGGTGACTTGCTAAGCGCAATGAATACTGTAACTATGTATATAGTTATCATTTATTAACACTAGCGTATATGCCACAACATCCAACTGTGACTAATTTGCATTACCATAAAACCGATAAACAGCGCTGGCGCAGATAGGGGTTGTACGGTAATAAAAATTAGTGCGAAACCAAACACAGTCAATAGCCATTTGGCCATCTGACCCCGATAAAGCTGGCTAACAATATGTAAGCGCGCGCGATAACCGGTATACCAAAAGATAAAAAAGGCAAAGACAGCTTGTGTGGCAAAACTTAGCAAGGCACCAATAGCGGTACTTTTTGCAACGGTTAGCGAACTGTGCAGCCATATCGTATCTACAAGCCAAGCAATAATAATAAGGATAAACAGTATCCATGCTTGACGTTTGATATAAATACCAATTTTATCTTTTTGTGTGCGTTTGGCAGGCTTGGTCATCGGTATTCCTATAGCCTTAAACATTTGGATTATATCGCTATCTAATATCATCGCGACACTATTATCCGTGAATGGCTCACTCTACAGATGTTACCTTTTAACCAAAATTAAACGCCACTTATTATAGGGAGCGAGCCCCTTTTAAGCAAGTAAAATATACCTTTTATCAGTCACCTAGCTCAATCATCAAGAATTCAGATACTTAAGCGTAGATAACCAGTCTTTGACCGGCACTATATCACAGTCTTTAGAGATTCTTAATTAACAGTTTCAATCACTTATTCTAATAAGTCCATTATGATATACATTGGCGAATTTGCTGTGCCATCGTTTGCCACCCACTGACAAAGTCTTTACTATTACTCATATCTTCTGCCTGAACGGTTTCTTGAACAGGCTGTAACTTGGCAAGTAAACCTTTGGCAGGCGCACTTGGACTGACCAGACACATCTGATTAGCTGGGCGCTGCTCGTTAAGCCAGCGTAATTGACTGGCTTTTGGTGCTAAATGATCATCAGTACTTAAGCTGCCAATGAGCTGTAGGTTGATGCTGTTTTCCATATATTGATAAGCATCATGATAAGCCCAATACGGCAAAGGTTTTTGTTTAGCACTACTGTTTGACCCTGCTACTGCTGCATCCATACGCTGGGCAAATTTTTGTGCATTGGCATGATAAAGTTTTTTATATTGCGGATTGGCATGACTATGTATGACGGCAAGCGCACGGGTAATGGCTTTGGCGTTGTTAGGATCCAACCAAATATGTGGATCAAGCGTGCCAGCGATAGGCTTGCCTTTGATATCACGCAAAGGATGGCGATTAAAAGCATCAAACTTAAATAAAGCGATAGAGTTAGGCGCGTCGTTTAAATTTGCTGCCAAGTTATTTTCTAACGGCTCACCAAACCAAACCACAAAGGTGCTGTCTTGAATTGCCTTAATATCGCCGGGGCTGATACTACCATGATGCCCAACCTCTCCCGCTTGTAGCAACTGCTTGGCAGGGGGTGCGCCTTCAGTAACTGCTTGGCTTAACAAAAATAATGGATAATTACTCACACTCACACTCACACTCACCGTTGCCGCTTGAGCTGGTAACGCCAAAAACCCTAACATCAACAAGCTAGCTATTAAGAAGTACTGCTGTGTTAATTGCTGCACTTTATGCAAAAGGTTCTTTTCTTGAACGTTTAAGCTGTTATCTACAATCGGCGTGGCTTTATGAGCATTGGCAATCATGCGTTATTGATCCTATTAAGTCATTGAACTGCGATATCTTTAATATATTAAGTTTCCAATCATTATGTTATACTATAACATAATGAAATCCCACTTTTATTTTGCATTTCAGCTATTCTGTTTTTGCTAACCGCGGTCCAACCTACAAAAGCGATGTTGATTAAAAGTAATAGTAAGGTTTGGCAAATCTACGTATTGATATAGCCATTTACCGTTATACTGTGCGGAATTTAATTAAAACCGAATGCTTTCTGCATTTATTGAAAATGCTTTTGGGAGTTTATGCTATGCCGACCACTTCATCGAACTGTGAGCATGCTCATGACGTGCAAGATTTTACGCCACAGGATGTGACCGAGCGTCTAGAAGCAGCAAAAGAGCAGTCTCGTATGCGAGGTGTGCGTTTTACCCCCTTACGGCAGCAAATATATATGCTGGTATTGCAAGCCAATAAACCAGTAGGCGCTTATGATTTAATCACTCAGTTACAGCAAATGCGACTCTTAGATAATGACAGTGAGCTTGAGGGCACGAAAAATGTCGCACCGCCAACTGTATATCGCAGTTTAGAGTTTTTATTGAGCGAAGGTTTGATTCATCAGCTGACCTCTATCAATGCTTATGTACCTTGCTGTCATCCACGCGCTCATCATACGGCAGCCTTTTTAATTTGTGAGCAGTGTCAACGCGTACAAGAGTGTAGCAGCTTACCTGTGCAAGAGATGATGAGCTTTGCTGAAGAAGATATCGGCTTTACCGTTGCTCGTAGTGTGATTGAGCTGAGCGGTCGTTGCCAAGCCTGTCAGTAAAAATTTAGATTACTGTTATATTTAAACCTATTCCCTATCCATATGCGCGGTCATCTGATGAATAATACAAGTAAGCTGCTGAACTTAAGCAATGTCAGCTACTATATTGGTCAACAACGTTTACTGTCTAATATTAATATTGACATTGCTGTCAATGAGACGGTAAGCGTTATTGGTCCCAATGGTGCGGGCAAGTCGACGCTGGTTAAGCTTATTTTGGGACTGATTGTACCAACATCTGGACAGGTCACACCTTCTGAGCCTTTACAGATAGGCTATGTGCCGCAGCGATTTTCTGTGCCACCAATACTGCCATTACGTGTCAGCGACCTTTTAGCGCAAGCCCGTAAAAAACGCCTTACGGCAGAGCAGCGGCAGTTTATATTTGATAAATTATCATTGACCCATTTACTCTCGCGGCAGATGCTGCACCTCTCTGGAGGTGAAACTCAACGGGTATTATTGGCACGGGCGTTATTAGATAAGCCCAACTTATTGATTTTAGATGAGCCGATGCAAGGTCTTGATCCTGAAACGGAAGTTTGGTTGTATCAATTTATTGATGAACTACCGGAATTTTTACGCTGTGCTATGTTAGTAGTCTCGCATGATTTGCACTGGGTCATGAAAGGCAGTCGACGAGTGATTTGCTTGAATAAGCATATTTGCTGTGAAGGTCAACCGAGCGAGCTTGCCATCAGCAGTGAGTTTCAAAAGCTATTCGGTCATCATTACGAGCAACCGTATGTCCATCAGCCGCATGCCTGCGAGCATCACGCACCAAGCTAGATATAATAAAAATCAAATGACTTAAATCAAAAATGCCTGACACCTTTTTTATAAAAATTTACGGATATGTATTATGAGTGCTTGGTTAGCCATTATTGCGCCTGCTTGGATTGCCGGTAGTATTTTAGCATTGCTTTCAGCACCTTTAGGATGCTTGGTGTTGTGGCGACGTATGGCTTTTTTCGCTGATGCATTAGCACATGGGACATTACTAGGTGTGGCACTGGCGGTATGGTGGCAGATGCCAATGGGTATCGGTATTGCATTGGTCAGCGTGCTGGTGGTATTGGGACTGGTATTTATGGATGATGAACGCTTACCAGCCGATGCTGTACTAGCAGTGGTTGCCGTATCCTTACTGTGTCTGGGACTATTAACTTTAACCCAACTAACCGATCAGCAAGCAAACGTCTTAGGGTTCTTGTTTGGTAACTTGCTTGAGCTTGATTGGGCAGATTTGCCCTTAATTGCTGGCAGCGTATTGGTCGGTTTGGCATTGCTTATTTACATATGGCCTGCCCAAATTAAATTGGCAACCCATGAAGCTTTGGCACGTATACAAGGCATTAACCCTACTCGCCAACGTCTGTTTTTTATGGGCGTATTAGCAGGGTTCTGTGCCATCGCTTTGCAAGCTGTTGGCAGCTTATTGATCAGCGGCTTATTGGTATTACCAGCTCTTACTGCTCGCCTGTGGTCAGCGTCACCAAAACAGATGGTGATTCTCGCCCTATTTACAGCACAACTTGGTGTGACACTCGGTGTATGGGGTAGTATTTGGCTTGATATCCAAACTGGACTCTCTATCGTCTTGGTCTTAGCCAGTTTGTTCTTTACCGCTTTAATCATCTCAAAACTGACCACATCAAAATCTATATTGGCAAAGTTTTGGTCGCCACGCCGTTAGAAGGTAGGCCATTTGCCATAACACACTATAGCCATAGGTAATGCTCTCAAATATCTCTTTCCCTTGCACAACTTTATTTCATTAAAATTGCTAAAGCTTTCATACGTTTAATGTTGTAAAATTTCACGAATGCTATCAATATGATAGTTAATAGCGCTTTACGCAAGAGGGAACACCCTTCTTATCAGCAGTCTAAAATGCGCTCTATAAAAACGACATTGAGAAATCAGGTGAGCTGCCATGGTGCATTTAATTATCTGAATATCCTAAAAGTGTTCATTGTTAGTCTTCGATAAGGGACAAAATTTAATGCCAAGCTATCCTGTGAGTGCCGTCAGCACGCCAGACGGACAGGTGAATGTATTGCAAATCACTGATTTGCATCTATCATCACACGTGCCGGCTTCTGCTGATGAAACCAGTAGTGAAGTCGCTGTTTGCCAATATAGTTTTGAGGCAATTATCAAGCAAGCATTGAGCAAAGAGATACGGTGTGATTTAATTATTGTAACAGGCGATTTGGTCAATAAAGTAGAGCCTGCTATTTATGACCATATTTTTACAGTATTGAAGGAGACGGGTATTCCCTTTGCCTGTATTGCTGGCAATCATGACGTGACTGATGAGATGGGTGAGGATTTACCTTTTTACCAACGGACGCTGATTGCGAGGGCTTCTGACCCACGTCTGCTTAGCCGTCATTTGATTGAATCTGAGCATTGGCAGCTGCTTTTACTAGACTCATCGATTACTGGCAAAGTAGAAGGCGAGATTACATCAACCGACATTGATTGGGTACGTGAGCAGCTAGCATTTTGTGCTAAGCCCGCTCTCATCGCGCTCCATCATCATGTATTGCCCGTAGATTCCGAATGGATTGATAGCCATATGGCAGAGAATGCAGAGGAGTTCTGGCAGCATATAACCCCCTTTGAAAATCTTAGCGTTATTATCAATGGACATACCCATCAAGAGCAAACACGCCATCATCAAGGTGTCACTGTATATAGCACTCCTTCTACCTGCTATCAATTTAAGCCGTTTGAAGACAATTTTGCCTACGATAAAAATATGCGCCCAGGGTATCGTTGGTTGCAATTAGCCAACAATGGAAAGGTTGCAAGCTGGGTTGAAAGACTAGATACTTGACGACCAGTTTTATTGACTAGAATTGATTACTTGTCTGGCTATAATGGTGCTTTGAGGCTGTCGGCTATATTGCTCGCTGATTTTGCTTGATTCGTTATAGAATGGCTGGCACAGTATAGGTTGATATAAATATAACTAATCGCATTTTTGTCTTGAGAGCTATATTTTGAAGACAGCATTACAAACGATAAATAGTGATAAAAATCACAACAGTTTAATATATCATTAGGCAATATTATAATAGCTAGGATGGCTACATCGACCACAATTTAAGTGTTCACAGTCAGTGACTTATTATTTTATTTAGGCATAACCATTTAAATATAAATATTTATGACAATATACTTGACCATTGATACGTCATTATCAGCATATTGAGACAAACATTTTAATCAGATCAGCTGTGTTACTAAGTGGTAAAACGTTTTATAAAGGGAAAATTTATAGCGTTTGGTAAATTGATAACGTCTGGTCTTTTGACAGCACGTTTTATTGAATTAATTTGAAAAAGTAGGATACCCATATGAGCACCCTGACCACGAATCCAAGTGATGTTAAGTTTACGCCTTATGCACCTGCCAAAGACGAAGAGTATATGTCTGATGAGCAGTTGGCACATTTTAAGGCAATGTTATTAGACTGGAAGCATCAGCTTATCGGTGAAGCGGATCGCACTAAGACTTATATTCAAGATGAGTCGAGCGCCATGCCAGACATCAATGATCGCGCCACTCAAGAAGAAGAGTTTGCGCTGACTTTGCGTACGCGTGACCGCGAACGTAAGCTTATTCGCAAAATTGACAAGTCTATCTCAGAAATTGAAAATGATGATTATGGTTTTTGTGAAACCTGTGGCGTAGAGATTGGTTTGCGTCGTCTTGAAGCACGTCCAACAGCAACTCAGTGTATTGATTGCAAAACATTGTCTGAGATTAAAGAACGCCAAAACCAAGGTCATACCTAAAAGCGCTTAGGTTTGCTAAATACAAGATATAGTGAACTGAAGCCATTTTGATTAAGCATGACAATAACGACGAGCGACCATTGATTGGTCGCTCGTTGCGTTTTATAAATAGGCTTTACGCAGGTTGACGAGTCACCAACAAAATAAGCGTATTTGTTAAATATCTTTTTATAATGGGATTGTTTATTCTATTTATCTCTCCAGTCATTTTACAATAACTGTCTATGTTGAAAACCTCTACCCCGTCTAAGTCAGAAAAAACTATGCCAACCAATATTGAATTGACGCAGCCTATCGGCCGTTTTGCGCCTTCACCCACAGGTGAGCTGCATCTAGGTTCGTTAACGACCGCGCTTGCAAGCTTTTGTCATATCAAATCACTCGGTGGCAAATGGTTATTACGTATCGAAGATACGGACACCGAACGTTGTGACAGACAGTTTACCGAGCAAATTTTGATAGATTTAGAGGCGCTTGGGCTCAACTGGGATGACGATGTTATTTTTCAGTCTGAGCGCATTGATATTTATAATGATTATGTCTCTTCAGTATTAAGTCCTCTGACTTATGGCTGTCAGTGCTCACGTAAGCGTTTAGAGCATTATTGGACACAGCAAGAACAACAAATAGCGCTTAATGATGTAAAATTATCCACTGACTTGTCTATTAACGATAATAGACAAGTAGATAGCGATCTACAGCCTAATAGACAACGCTATCCACGTTTTTGTATTGAGGAGGATTTAAGTCCTACACAACATAAACTGCGTATACAGCTGCCAGATTACTGTATTGGATTTAATGATGGTATCCAGGGCATACAGTGGGATAATCCGCAGCAAACTTTAGGGGACATGGTGGCTCGACGTCAAGATGGCATGATTAATTATATTTTGGCGGCAAGTCTTGATGACGGACTACAGCAAGTCACTCATATCATGCGTGGTTTGGACATCTTACCGATGACGACTGCTCAAATCAGTATCATGCAAGCAGCACGCTTACCGACGATCAGTCATTGGTATCATCTGCCCTTGATATGCAATTCAGATGGTCAAAAACTTTCCAAGCAAAATCTTGCGCAGCCTATCGATACCCGTCATCCAAGTAAATTACTTGCGTATGCGTTAAAGCTATTAGGGCAGTTACCAGTCGAGCATGACTCGCCAGAGCGTATGTTAAATCAAGCGATTACTCAATGGGATAGCACGCCATTACAAGGTAGGCAGTCTTTAAATATGCCCACTATTTAACAAAAAAACGCCGCTATAAGCGACGCTTCTCTAAATCAAAAACACCAATTAGTAATAGCGACATTGGCTTTTTTCAATCTCAGGACTTTCTTTATAAATCTTTAGTAGCACTGCCACCATCACTAGGCTAATCAACATTGATGAGCCACCATAACTAAAGAAAGGCATTGTCAAACCTTTAGTCGGAATTGCACCCATATTCATTGCAGCATTGATAATAGTCTGTGCAATAAATACCACTGCAATCCCAAAAGCAGTATAGCTCATGCGCATCTGCCGACGCTTTAGAGCGGTATAACTGATACGCATGGCACTACCGATAATCAGCGCTTCAAGTATTAGAATCATAGTCACCCCAACGAAACCCAATTCTTCACCCGTAATGGCTAATAAAAAATCGGTATGCGCTTCTGGCAAATGCGACAGTTTTTGCACACTTTCACCATAACCAACGCCGGTAAACTGTCCACGACCAAAGGCAATTAAACTGCGTGCCAACTGATAATCAGTATCTTGCACATCATCAAATGGGTCTAGAAAAGACATCACTCGTACCAATCGGTACTGTACCGTCGCAACCATTAATACTGCGCCGCCGACAGCGACCGCACCCAAGGCGATAAACTGTTTGTAAGGAGCACCAGCGATATAAAAAATCGCAAAGACCATACCAATGATAACCACAAAGGAGCCAAAATCTGGCTGCGCTAATAATAGGAAAGTTATCATCCCAACCACCAAAGCAATCCTTAAAAAGCCATCCCAACCGTTACGAACTTCGAATGAGCGCCGTACGACAAAATCTGAGACAAATATAATCATTACAAGCTTTGCAAGCTCTGCTACCTGGAAGTTGAATCCTGCTAAGGTTAACCAGCGCTTCGAGCCATTAATGGGTGTGCTAAATAAGGTTGCAAATAGCAAGGCTCCCGTAATGGCTAAGAGTATAAATTGAGTTTCGGTCTTATATAAGGTCTTTAAGGATACAACCCGATAAGAAACCGCTGCAATAGCCAGTCCAATGCCCATGTATAGAAGCTGATTGTAGAAAAACTTTAGCTCTGTCATGCCGCGACTGAGCGCAAAAGGAATAGACGCCGAAGCCACCATTAATAGGCTCAGAACCAACATACAGCCAACGCTAGATAATAAAATCGCACGCGCAGATGGCATAGATAAAACGCCATCTGAACCGTTAGGTTGTCGAGATTGAAAAGAAGAACGAAAGAGAGAAGAGAGCGCCATAATTTTATATACACTAGCAAACGAAAAAACACGGCGTTTATGCAACGCCACCGTTTAAAAATTAAAAAGAGATATTGTTAAATAGACTTGACTAAAAAGTTGCGCATAAGCAAGTGTCGATTAGAAAACCTTCAATGAATACTCATCAAAGTATTCATTGTCTCTGCTACAGCCTGTAATTCCTGACCGTAATGCTTTTCTTTGACAGTAGCAGCAATTTATAAGCAAAACAATCATTTATCCAGAAAATGCTTGTCGTGTTTACGATTATAAAGCGCAGGTCACATAATATTGTAACAAGGCGCTTTATAAGACTAAATACGACGATATAGATGCTTAGGTTTTGCCGTTCATGATAGAAGCCTTTAAGACACAATATCCAATTGTTTAACGAGCTGGCTAAAGTGCTCGCCGCGGGCGACAAACCCATCAAACTGATCGAAGCTTGCACAAGCAGGTGACAATAATACAGCCTGTACTTGCGACAAACTACTTGCTGTTACTTGCTCAATCGTCGCAAAAGCATTTTCTAATGTCTGACATTGATGCAGGCTGACCTCATCGCTGAGACCCGCTGCACGTAAATGCTGCTCAATCTGCTTACCGTCTTCACCAATAAACAGCACTTGACTCACATATTGATTGATAAAGGGCGAAAGTTCACCGAACTGCTGACCTTTACCTTGACCGCCCAATATTAATAGCAGCTTACCGTCTTTTGGCGCATAAACTGCACCTAAACCTTCAACAGCCGCCATAGTTGAGCCAATATTAGTGCCTTTAGAGTCATTAAAATAATCAATACCAGCGACTGTAGAGACATATTGGCAGCGATGCTCAAGCCCTGCAAACTGCTGCAAAGTAATGAGCATACTTTCAAGCGGCAAACCAGCAAGCTCGCCCAATGCCAACGCTGCTTGGGCATTGAGCAGGTTATGACGCCCTTTTATCTTAAGTTTGTCTGCCGATATTAGACGCTCTGTGCCGCGTGCCAAATAAGTTTGTCCGGCGGTATCCGTAATAAGTCCATAATGTCCTTTATTAGGCGCATGGATACCAGTACTCAATCTTGGCAAACTGTCTGATACCAGTGGCCGCGTCAAGGCATCTTCTCGATTAATCACTACTGATTTGGCGCCTTGAAAGATACGATGTTTGGCTTGGTGATAGCCGAGCATATCGCCATGACGATCTAAGTGATCAGGCGACATATTGAGGACTGTCGCGACCTGCGCTCTTAAGTTGGTGACCGTTTCTAACTGAAAGCTGGATAACTCTATAACCGCCAGCTCCATCTCTTCATCACTCAGTAGGCTCAGCGCTGGCACACCAATGTTACCGCCTACGCCAACATTGATACCTGCATCTGCCGCCATTTGTCCGACCAGTGTCGTAACGGTGCTCTTGGCATTTGAACCTGTAATCGCAACGATTGGTACCGTACAAGCCTCACAAAATAGCTGAATATCACTGACCACTGGAATATTTGCAGCTCGTGCCGCGGCAATGGCGACATTATCTAAAGAGATACCGGGGCTGATAATAATCCGTGCCGCTTGTTGTAATAATTCGGCATCGATCGCACCAAACTGCCTGATATCAATAGTAGCAGGCAACTTATCTGCTAACGCAGGATTTTCCTGATTGTCAGTGACGGCAACTTGGTAGCCTTGCTCGGCCAAATAATGCGCGACCGATAACCCCGACTGCCCCAAACCGACCACGACTTGTAAACCACTGCCTTTATGAAGTAAGGTTTCTGTTGCGGTGCTAGCGGTCATGGCTTTTCCTTTTATGAAACGAACAAATAAATGAACAAAATGATATCAAGAAAACAGACAATCAATGTACTGCACATATCGCCTGAACCATTTGCTTAAAATGAATAGCATGATAACGGTATCAACCATATTTCGGTACTGATTTTTCAATACTTTATACAATGAGACGGCGGTTTTTATATTGAGTGGCTAATGCTATAATAGCGACCTCAGTAAGAGCGACTATATTGACGACAACTTCAGCATAGCATTTTTAGTTTAGCATGTTGTCACGACTATCGTGCGACTGTCGCCTCTTATTAGCAATGTTTCATATTACACTAATAGTATGATAGGCATGTTCTCCCTTATTTTTCATCATATGTGTTTTTATAATTTTTCTGACGGTTTGTCTGTCTTCTTCTACCGCAGACCATGATTGCGGACACAGTTTTATCATTCTAGAAATGCTCATCACAATGCAATCATTCTGTCACTGAGTAATGATTGCTTTTTTTGTCCCCAACTATATGCAGTTTACTTATGACATCTTTTTTTGGTAATTTACGTGAAGAGTGGTTTTCCAATATTCGTGGCGATACCTTATCGGGTTTAGTCGTTGCTCTGGCACTGATTCCAGAGGCCATTGCCTTTTCTATCATTGCCGGTGTCGACCCAAAAGTTGGTTTATATGCCTCATTTTGCATCGCAGTAGTCATCAGTTTCGTTGGTGGACGTCCGGGTATGATTTCGGCAGCTACAGGAGCTATGGCACTGGTCATGGTTGACTTGGTTGCCGACCACGGTCTGCAATATCTACTTGCTGCAACCTTGTTGTGCGGTGGTATTCAAGTCGTTATGGGCATCTTAAAGCTGGGTAATCTGATGCGTTTTGTATCGCGCTCAGTCGTTATCGGTTTTGTGAATGCGCTGGCAATTTTGATATTTGCCGCGCAGTTGCCTGAGCTCAACCCTGCCACTGAACGCGTTGGTCTGACGGTTTATATAATGACTGCTGCAGGTTTGGCGATTATTTATTTATTTCCCCTCATTCCTAAAATTGGTCGCGTTATTCCATCGCCACTGATTTGCATTGTAGGTTTGACAGCTGTTGCCATGTATATGAATCTTGATATTCGTAACGTTGGTAGTATGGGCGACTTGCCAGATTCATTACCAATGTTTTTGCTTCCTGATATTCCCCTAAACTTGACTACCTTACTTATTATCGCGCCTTATTCTATCGCACTTGCCATCGTAGGTTTGTTGGAATCTATGATGACAGCAACCATTGTCGATGAGCTGACCGATACGCCAAGCGATAAAAACCGCGAATGCCGTGGTCAAGGTATCGCTAACGTCGTATCAGGATTCTTTGGCGGTATGGCTGGCTGTGCAATGATTGGGCAGTCAATGATTAACGTAAAATCTGGTGGGCGTACCCGTTTATCATCGCTCATCGCTGGTGTCGTACTACTGATTATGGTGGTGTTTTTAAATGATTGGGTCAGCTTGATACCGATGGCGGCGCTGGTAGCTGTGATGATTATGGTATCTATTGGTACCTTTAACTGGCAGTCTATTCGTGAATTTAAGACCCATCCTATGTCATTTAATATTGTCATGCTAGCGACAGTTTTGACCACCGTCTTTACTCACAACTTAGCATACGGCGTCGGTGTTGGCGTACTATTATCTGCTTTAGCTTTTGCTAACAAAATTGGTCAATTCTTAACCGTATTTAGCGAATATGATGACAATAGCAATACGCGTTATTATTACGTTCAAGGGCAAGTGTTCTTTGCATCTACCACGCAGTTTTTGCAAAGCTTTGATACCAAAGAGGCATTAGATAATGTTCACATCGATGTGAGCCAAGCGCATTTTTGGGATATCAGCGCAGTAGATACCTTGGACAAGCTGGTGATACGCTTGCAGCGCGAAGGTATTGAGGTAAAAGTCGTTGGATTGAACAGTGCCAGCCGTACGCTTATCGATCGTTTTTCGATTCATGATCGCCGAGATATTGGCTTATTAGATTAGAACTGTATGTGTGTTATCAAGCTGATATAAACGAGTGGTTTATTGATCAGTAATTATATTGGTATATAAATCAAGTTGGGCAGTTGAGCGCCATATCTCGACTGCCCAGCTTGCATTTAAGTTATTGAAATGATGTGATGCCTTTATGAGTAATTTGAAGCCAGATAGCGTGATTGCCTGCTTAGACTGCCCAAACCATGTGCAAGCTGTATTGGAAGCAAGCATGTGGGCGTCTATCCGCTTGCAAGCCCCGATTGGACTGCTGTATTCAGTGCCAAGCTTACAGCAGAAGGCAGCCGTTGATTATTCGGGCTGCCTCAATATTGATGATGAAAATACCTTACTAGATCAATTCACTATAAAAGAGCACTTGAGTAATTGCGAGTTAAAAGCGCAAGGTAAGCTTCTTTTACATCAAGCAAGCAGCTATTGCGAGCAGCAGCGTCACAAAATTAAGACTTATACGCTGCATCGGCATGAAAAGCTCGATGACAGTATTAATTATGTTGATGACCAAGCCCAACTTATCGTGATTGGTCATCATGTCACTTGTAAATCGACTCTAAGCCAGCTTATCCGCTCAAGTCACTGCCCCATTTTGGTGACTCATGCACCATTTTTGCCCCCTACCAGTGCTTTATTTGCGTTTGATAATAGTCCTACTTCGCACAAAATGCTGAATTGGCTCTGTAAAACACCTTTAGTGCGCGCCTTGATGATCCATATCGTCATGGTCGGCAAAGAGAACTCTGAAAACTGCGATGCATTACGTGAAGCCTACGCGCGCCTAAAACAAGCTGGTATTAAATGCAAAAAAACCTTGCTCGACTGCCGTGATGTCACTGCAGCGCTAACCTACTATCAACGTGACAACGATATTGGTCTACTGATGACAGGTGCTTTTGCCCAGCCGCGTTTGATTGAGCTACTCAAAGGCAGTGACACCAAAAAGCTATTAGGTAGCACCACTACTCCGTACTTATTGTTCCCCAAGGCCTAAAGACCGCCTCTTAGCTTATTCTTTTTGACACTCAGGCTACCTGTTTATCGATATAGAGACTACTCTTTATATCGATAAACAGGTAGCCTTTATCTTTTCTAGCTGTTTTTATATCCTACAATCATTTAGCAAATCATCACAGGAAATAAAGCCATATCCTCCCCCAAGTGATTAAAAAGTTAGTTATAATAAAGTTTGTATTCATGTAACGTTACAGGTTAATTGTCTATTTATACACAGTAAAATGAGGATTATATTTGCTGTATAGACGCCATTTTTGTCATTATGCTAATGATTTTGAGTAAATGCGCCTTATTTTACCTTCCCCCTTGAGTAAGTTTGGCACAATTCTTGAATCATTTAATATAAGCATGATTATAATATGTTGCATCAAATGGCATCTATTGACCTGCGACATCACCCATATAAGGATTTTTTTATGAAGCTAATCACTGCGATCTTAAAACCGTTTAAGCTCGATGATGTGCGTGAAGCGCTTTCTGACATTGGTGTAAAAGGCGTTACCGTCACTGAAGTCAAAGGTTTCGGTCGTCAAAAAGGTCATACTGAGCTCTATCGCGGCGCCGAGTACGTGGTGGATTTTTTGCCTAAAGTAAAAGTGGAAGTGGCGGTGATGGATGAGATGGTTGAGCCAGCTATTGAAGCTATCACGCGTATCGCTAGTACCGGTAAAATCGGAGACGGTAAGATATTTGTGACCAATCTCGAGCAAGTCATTCGTATTCGTACGGGTGAGACAGGTCCTGACGCTATCTAAGCGCAAGACTTACCTATAAATATCTCTTTATAGGTCATACCGATCTCTGTATTGCATATATTCAAGGGGGAATTAACATGCAAAATCAAATCTTTGAGCTCCAGTACGCGCTAGATACGTTTTACTTTTTAATGTGTGGCGCGCTTGTCATGTGGATGGCTGCGGGCTTCACAATGTTAGAGGCAGGGCTGGTTCGCTCAAAAAATACTGTCGAAATCCTAACAAAAAATATCGCGCTTTTTGCGACTGCCTGTATCATGTATATGATATGCGGTTATGCCATCATGTATGACGGCAATCTGTTTTTGAGTGGTATTGCAGGTACCGAAAGTTTGGTCACTGATGCATTAGCTACCTCAGCTGAAAACGGTTTTAATGGCGATGCCGTTTACTCCAGCGCGTCCGACTTTTTCTTTCAAGTGGTCTTTGTAGCCACCTGTATGTCTATCGTCTCAGGCGCGGTCGCTGAACGTATGAAACTATGGGCATTCTTACTGTTTGCCGTGGTGATGACTGGTGTCATTTATCCATTAGAAGGCAGCTGGACATGGGGTGGCAAGGAAGTCTTTGGCTTATATAGTCTAGGCGACTTGGGTTTCTCTGATTTTGCAGGCTCTGGCATCGTACATATGGCAGGTGCGGCAGCGGCGTTATCAGGTGTACTACTTTTAGGAGCGCGTCTAGGTAAATACGGCGTTAAAGGCGAGATACGCGCTATTCCTGGTGCAAACTTACCACTGGCAGCGCTTGGTACCTTAATCTTGTGGATGGGCTGGTTTGGCTTTAACGGTGGTTCTGTATTAAAACTGGGTGATATCGCTAGCGCCAATTCTGTCGCTGTCGTGTTTTTGAATACCAATGCCGCCGCTGCTGGTGGAGCGATTGGTGCGTTGCTCATCGCACGCCTTATATTTGGTAAAGCCGATTTAACCATGCTCTTAAACGGTGCATTGGCAGGCTTGGTTGCCATCACTGCCGAACCTTTAACGCCGTCAGCACTACAAGCTACCTTATTTGGTATGACTGCTGGTGTCATCGTTGTCTTATCAATTTTACTACTAGACAAAATAAAAATTGACGATCCGGTAGGCGCTATTTCTGTCCATGGTGTGGTGGGTTTATTTGGTCTGCTTATTGTACCGCTGACCAATCCGGCAGCGTCATTGCTTGGTCAACTAGTCGGTGCTGCGACTATTTTTGCATGGGTCTTTATAAGCAGCTTAATCGTTTGGAGCATTATTAAGTTTGTCATCGGTCTGCGTATCTCTGAAGAAGAAGAATATCAAGGTGCTGATATTGCCGAATGTGGTATGGAAGCCTATCCAGAATTTATAAGATAGTGGATATATTAATAACTCTGCTTTAAGAATGCTGTAGTGCTGCTAGCAGGGATTTCAAAGTCTCTGCCACGCATTGCTCACAGTTTACGATGAACATCTATCCTAGCAAAGCTATAGTTAGCTTATAGCGCTTTTGTTTTGAGTTGAATATCTAATCAGGATCTTAATTTTACTTTAAACAGAGATATAACAACAGATACCACTAAAAATCCCGCAAAACCTTTCGGCAATGCGGGATTTTTTTATCCTTTATTAAAACTTAGCTTAATAAAGAGAGTTACAGTAACTCAGACTTATTTCTTTTTCCACGTTTGGCTACGTGAGAATGGCCCTAAATGACCTTTTAGATCAAGATTGCTACCATTCAAATTAGCAGTCAATTTATAAGTCTTGTTCTTTTCAGGGTCAGTAATCTTACCACCACTGTATTTACCATTACCATCAGCTTTTAGTCCAGAGATAATCGTCATACCAACGTGCTTCTGACCTTTCTCTGACACGGTGCTGATAAGCTTACCAGTCAACACGCCATTTGACTCGGTGATTTTAACCACGCCTTTTGGCTTGCCTTCGTCATAAGTCTGCCAAGTAGTATTGGCTAATGGATCAGCAGCGAATGCCATGCTTGCTAAACTGATACCAGCAATTGCTAATGTAGTTTTTGCGAATAGTTTCATAAATAGACTCCCTTCATTCAATGATTATTAGAAACGATATGTTTCTATGTCCTAAGCTCATCCTTTGCCAACAATTTTTTATTACAGCTCAGTGGTACTATATTCAGTTTTCGCTCATTAGTACAGCAAATACCAAATGACCAATTTACTCTTTATAAAAAATCTGGACAGCATAAGCGTTGTCTTGACCCATTATAAGCAATTTTAAGAATTTGCCTAGTAATTTTTTTATAGTTTATTATTTCTATAAAATCAAAACTATATCAATAAGTTACAGGAAAGGATTGTCTATAATTTTGCCCGATTGGTCATCTTTTTCTTTTGACTTAGCCTCATCATTGCTATAAAGACTTTTACTTTCAAAGGCGCTTAAAATTTTACCGCTAAGCTCATGCAGCTGTTTTGCCTGCTCATATCCAGTGTCATTTAAGACCAGATTAATGTCCCCATAAATAATAATTTTATCTTCTTGATTTTCAATTACCAGCTCACCAATTTGCATGCTTTGGTGGTTATTAGCAAATGGGTCAATCATTTAATCCCCCTTTTTTCATGAGTAGCATATTACAAGATGTATCAGAATCACACAGGTTTAGCAATATTTAAACGATCTATGTTTGCAATTGTGCCATGAGCCATTCAAAAATTGCTACTACGAATAGTATCCAAGCAGGCTCTTCTACCTCTGTGGTTGGTAGATCTATCGCTTCACCAGCCTTTAGCGGTAAATCCAGAGCTTGTACTTTAGTTTTTGCATCAAGTACCGGCAAGACGTCAATACCAATTTTAGACGTCAATTCGTCAATACTAATGATTTCTATACGCTCAGATTCGTCG
>TARA_R110000787_G_scaffold3868_29_pt1 | contig 18974 bp, 16 predicted proteins | sample TARA_R110000787 | Tara Oceans TARA_R110000787 (sample SAMEA4397920) | marine metagenome | biome: Polar Biome; feature: [DCM] deep chlorophyll maximum layer (ENVO:01000326); material: water (ENVO:00002006), including particulate matter (ENVO:01000060) such as... | depth 35 m
GGTCGGCCTCATACTGATCGTGTCCACGGTCAAGCAGGTCCCTCAGGGGTACAATTGGACGGTCGAGAATTTCGGCCGCTATACGAAAACCCTGACTCCCGGGCTGCATTTCATCATGCCGGTCTACCAGAAGGTCGGACGCAAGATGAACATGATGGAGACCGTGCTGGACGTGCCCCAGCAGGAAGTCATCACCAAGGATAATGCCATGGTGTCGTGCGACGCCATTGTGTTCATCCAGGTGATCGATGCGGTCTCGGCGGCCTATGAGGTCAACAATCTCCACAATGCCATCCAGAATCTTTCGCTGACCAATATCCGTACCGTGGTCGGCTCGATGGATCTCGATGAGGTTCTTTCAAACCGCGACGACATCAATGCGCGCCTGCTGCACGTCATCGATGCGGCGACCAATCCCTGGGGCGTGAAGGTAACGCGGATCGAGATCGCGGACCTCAGCCCGCCTGCCGACATTACCGAAGCCATGAACCGCCAGATGAAAGCCGAGCGCCTCAAGCGGGCGGAAATCCTGACGGCTGAAGGCGACAAGCAAGCGGCCATCCTCAAGGCAGAAGGCCAGAAGCAGGCGCAAATCCTGGAAGCCGAGGGCAGGCGCGAAGCGGCCTTCCGCGACGCCGAAGCCCGTGAACGCGAAGCCGAGGCCGAAGCCAAGGCGACCGCCATGGTCAGCGAGGCGATCGCCAAGGGCGATGTCAATGCGATCAACTACTTCCTCGGCCAGGCCTATGTCGCAGCGTTCGAGAAACTGGCAACCAGCCCGCAGCAGCGGACAGTCATCATCCCGGCCGAATTCTCCAGCATCATTGGCGCCATCGAAGGCATCAAGGGCCTGACCGGAGCGGCAAAGGAAGCACAGCAGGGCGCACGTTCGCAGGGTAGCGCCGTTCCACCGACGCGGACGGAATACTGATCTCCTGTCGGTGCCCGGTCAGCGGCCGGGCGCCGGTTTCGATCTCAACCCCAACCGGGAGACCTTGATCATGGAACTGATTTTCAACGAGCTGACCGTCTGGCACTGGTTGGCCCTGGGCCTTGTCCTGTTCGGTATCGAGATGATGACAGGGACGTTCGACCTGATGATGCTGGCGATTGCCGCATGGCTGACCGGCGCTTTCGCCTATTTCGGCCCGGACGCCTATACGACCTGGCAGGGCCAGCTGGTCATTTTCGGCGCGGCGGCCTTCGTTCTGGTGGCGCTGGGGCGGACACTTTTCTCCGGACTGCGAGGAACGGTGGACGAACATCCAACTCTCAACAAGCGGATGGCAGGCCTGATTGGTCAGCGCGGCATTGCGACGGGCGATTTTGCCGGCGGAGCAGGCCAGATCAAGGTGGGCGACACTGTCTGGGGCGCAGAAGCAGCCGATCCCAATGTGCCGATCCGAGCCGGTGACGCCGTGGTGGTGGAAGGCGCGCGCATGACCACGGCGGTCGTGCGCAGGGCCTGAGCCTACTGCCCTGCCTGGATGAATGCACGCACGTCGTCTGACAGTTTTTTGCCTTCCGGTTCGGACAGGTACATCATGTGGCCCGCGTCATAGTAATCGAACTGGACCCGGTCGAGTACGACACCATTCTTGAACAGGGCCATTTCGGCGCCGAAGAAAGGCGTGGCGAGATCGTACCAGCCTGAGGCGAGCAGCACCTTCATCTGCGGGTTCTCACGCATTCCCTTGCCGAGCCATGGCGTGACATTGACGTAAGCCGGCCAGCCGCCCTCATTCATGCTCCAGTTCCATTGCGAACCCGGTTCGCCGGTCAGCACCTTGTAGGGACGGGTGAAGTCGATCTTCAGTTCGCGGGTGAGGTAGTCATTGATGGCGGCGACATAAGCGACATCCATTCCGTAGCCGGACGGGTCATTCTCCGGCGTGTCCGACGTGCCTTCGCTGTCGATACCCTTGTAGCGGCTATCGAAGCGGCCGACCGTATAGCCTTCACGGCGGAGCAGTTCCTTGCGAAAGCGGGTCGGGTCAACGCGCAGCTTTGCCTGGCGGATCCATTCCGCCGAGACGCCGAGATAGGCGCTCATCTCATTGGCAATCGCGGCTTCCTGGGTTGCGCCGAGCGTGTTGCCCCGGATCAGGGCGGGGGCAAGCGTTTCAATGGCATAGGCGCGGGACGCTTCGATGAAGGCGTTGAAGTCGCCATTCCATTTCGTCTTGTCGACCTTGCCATGAAACCAGGCGGTGGCCGCTTCGGAGGGGAAGAAGGAAATGTGGGCGGAGTCATTGCCTGGCGCGAAGCGGGCATTCTGGAAGTCCAGGATTGCGGAAATCAGGACTACACCATTCAGGCCGATCCCGTTCCAGCCACCTTGCAGCTTTTCGGTGAGAGCAGCGGCACGGGTGGTGCCATAGCTTTCGCCGGCCAGATATTTCGGGCTGTTCCAGCGGCCGTTCTCGGTGATCCATATGCGGATGAATTCGGCGATGCTCTCGGCGTCTTCATTGACGCCGTAGAATTCCTCGCCGGTATTGTCGCCGAGCGGGCGGGAATAGCCGGTGCCGACGGGATCGATAAAGACCATGTCTGTCACGTCGAGCAGGGAATTCCGGTTGTCGCGAATTATGTAGGGCGGGGCGCCGACATCCGTCGCGTCCGAAGGAGTGATGACCTGCTTTGGCCCGAAAGCGCCCATGTGCAGCCAGAGCGAGGCCGAGCCGGGGCCGCCATTGAAGATGAAGGTGACGGGGCGCTGGCGGGCATCGGATACGCCGTCGCGGATATAGGCGACCGAGAAGATGGAAGCCGTTGGTTCGTCCTTGGCGTCGCGCAGATAGGTTTCGCTGGCGACGGTCCGGTACTTGATGGTCTGGCCGTCAAGTTTCAGCGTGTGGTCTGAGGTGAAGGCCTGCGCTTCCGGAATGTCCGGCTTGTCGCTGGCGGCATCGGCCTTCTCTTCGGCAAACCCCGGAGTCACGAACACGGCAAGGCACAAGGCCAGCAACAATCCACGCATATTTTCAGCCCTCGGCATCCTGTTGAAGCGGGGACAGTATCAGGGAGGCGCGTTACTGCAAGCGCGGCAAAAAGTGGCCCCGCACCGGGAGGAGTGCGGGGCCGGGGTTCATGCTGGACGAGGGGCTTTAGCCCGGCATGACAACCGTGTCGATCAGGTGAACAACACCGTTGGAGGCATCGATATCTGTGGCGGTGACAGTGGCCGTTCCACCGGCTGCGTCGGTCAGGATGACATTGCCATCAACGATGGAGGCGGTCAGGGCTGCGCCATTGACGGTGGTGACCGTGTAGGTGCCGCCATTGTCGGTGATGGCCTGGACAAGATCAGCGGCCATGACTTCACCTGCCACGACGTGATAGGTGAGAACGCCCGCGAGCGTCGCCTTGTTCTCAGGCATCAGCAGGGTTTCGACCGTGCCTTCAGGCAGTTTTGCAAACGCGCTGTTCGGCGGAGCAAACACGGTGAACGGGCCGTCACTGTCCAGCGTGTCGACCAGTTCAGCCGCTGTTACGGCTGCAACGAGAGTCGACAGGTCGTCATTGCCGGCGGCAATCGTGACGATCGTACCGGGTTCGGCAGCGGCTTCTTCCATCATTGGTTCAGCCGGCGGTGTTTCAGGCTCGGCCATCATTTCGGTTTCGGCGGCCGCAGCAGCCGGAGCGGCATCATAGTCTGCCTGGTCGGCAGCATCTTCGCAGGCCGCGAGCGACAGTGACGCGGCGAAAGCGCCGGCCAGCAACAGGTTGGTTTTCAGGGGCATATGTGAATCTCCTTGCAATGCGCACAGGTACGCATGCCCTTTGTACGGAAGCGCGTGCAAACGGTTCACATTTTGACGAAAAAAAGCCAGGCCGAGACTGGCCAGACGCCCACGCACCCCCGAGCGCAGTCTCCGCGCCCCAGCAGACATGGGCGATGGCCGGCATGGGCGTAAGAGTCTGCCAGCACGGCACCAAGGCGGCCGAGGCGGGCAAGCAGGGGCGCGGCGGGCAGCGGGGATGGCGGCGCCTCGACGGAAAGCCGACGCCAGACCATGCCGGAGCCGAACACATGAATGCGCCCGCGCCCAGTTGAAAGCGATCAGCTCAAGGAGGAGGGCATGCGTGAAATGCATGCGGCGTTTTGTACGCGCAGTGCGCAAGTGTGGGATAGATTATTCGGAAACGACGATAATTCATGGCGTTACCGGGCTCTTGGCTGTCTGAGAGCGCATTTAAGTGATGATGTCGAATTCCCCTACTTTTCCTCGGGTCTCATGCTGAGGCGAAGTGGTTAGAAGTTGCCTCGGTAATATTTACTGGCCGTATCGCGGGACATGCAGGTGCGATGGGTGGAGTTGCCCGGACCATAGACCGTGCCGCAGACTGTGCCACCGGCCTCGTTGGCCTCACGCTTTCGATTGGCAGCGTACTGGTCCCATGCGCGCTGTACCGTTTGGCGGTCCATATTGTCGCGGGACTGGATATTCTGGCGGTTCATTTCCTGGATGGCTGCAATCTGCGCATCGGTCCGCGCCTTGTCCTGAGCCTTCTCGGCAGCATCAAGCTCAGCAGCACCCTCCGCACCAAGATAGAGCGCGCGGTAAATGGCTTCCTCGTAGCTAACCCCATCAAAATTGTCGTCGTGTCCCTGGTACTTGCGCCAGGCGACCAGCATGGCCGCTTCAGGAATGCCTTTCTTCGCGAGTGTTTCGTACAAGGCCCATGACATGTCGGACGCGTTGAAAATCGCCATGTTTGTATACGTTCCATCGGGTTTTGGCGGGGTCGGCTTGAGTCCGGAGCGGTAGGCGTTCGCCAGCTCGATCTCAGCGCTTGTATAGCCAAACATGGCCAGCCATTGCATGGTTTCCCGCCCGCGCTGAGTGTCGCCATGTTGCAGGTCGAACTGGGCCAGCATGAACCGCTCATCGTCGCTGATCATCGGATCGATGTAGCTGCCCTTCACGCCACCGGTTTCAGCGACAACTTCGTCCTTTCTTGCGCATGATGTGGCGTCTCCGCGTTCGCAGGCTGTGTCGAGGATGCTGATGGCGAGGTTAGGGGCCGCGAGGGCATAATTGAGGTGCCAGTCTTGGAGGTGCATGTCGGCCGCCTCCACGCAGCGCGTGTTGAAGTTGCGGCAGGCGGTAAGCCATGCGCGCGTCGCACGGCCCTGATCATACTCGATGCTTTGCAAAGCACCGTTCGACCCCAGAACCTTGGCAAGCTTGTAGGTGTCGCCCGCGAATTCGCAGTCTGCTTGATTTGAATTATACAGGCAGCGATTATACCGGCCCTTGAGAATGACCCACGCATTGTCCCAGGCAAAATCCTGACCGGCATAGACGGCAAACTCGCAGGCTTCACGTATGCCAAAATCACAGGCCTTCACCAGCGACCGCAGGCCCGGGAACAGACCACCTGACTTCACGCCAGCCATGTCTTCCTCGCGCAGAATCCCGAGGCTGTCGAGATAGCAGGCCGGCGCGTGGACCGCCCGGTTGCAGCCCTTGCTCCAGTACTGGCGCGCAAGGTCTTCATCCCTGGACACAGTGTCGCCCTTGAAATAGGCGATGCCCAGCGCGATGCAGGCTGGCCCGTCGAGATCGGTATCGCGGCACTTGTCCTTCAAAAATACAATCGGTTCAGGCAGAGGCGGCGCGGCCTGGACATAATTGGAAAGCAGCAAATCTGCCCTCCACATACAGGCAGAATTCGACTTAAGCTCGCACCCTTTCCTGTAGAAGCGGTCTGCTTCCACGCGGTCGACGGGAATTGTCAGGCCCAGCTCAAGGGCAACACCCTGGCGCGCGCAGCCATATCCGTTCCCGAGATCACAGGCCTGAGTATAATATCGGATGGAAAGCGCGTCGTCTTCGGCAACGCCCATGCTGCCCTTCCTGTACATGGTGCCCACCTCCTGACACAGCCAGGCATTCCCATCAGCACACCCTGTCACGGCCATGGTGCGTAAGTCAGGGAAATATTTTTCAGCTCTCTTGCCCCTGGCCTTCTGCATCTCCGCATACAGGTAATCATAGGCCGCTTCACAGGCGACATTGTCATTCGCCTGGGTGCAGGCTGCCTTGTCAGATTTGACCGATTGCGCTGTCGAAGGCCCCGCGATCGCAGGGAGCGCGGCAGACGCAAGCGTGGCAAGAATAGCCAACACTGTGTGTTTCACCCATACCTCAACGGAACGAGGCCCGGCGGCCAGATGTTGTCGTCTCATGCCTTGCCCCCGCTGCCAGCTTTACCTGGCCATGCCTGTATGACCGTTTGTGCAGGCAGTCGGCGTTAAGGGATTGTATAAAACCGACATTCTGAGCAATCTTGATCCGGGAGGGGCAGGGAGCCCCAAGCGATATGCAGTTCGAATACTTCCGACCTCGCGAAGACGTCCGGTAAAGCGTTGGCAGCCATTACAAACTTGCCAGTGAGACCGGTCTTTCAAGGGGGGCGATCTATGTCGCGGTTTTTTGCGGAAGTTGCGATTATTGTTGCCCTCAGGCTCAACTGGAAGAACAGCCGGGTTGGGTAGTGGATCAACCTGCTGGCTGTCTCAGCCGCCGATATTCCCTTTGTGCTTTTCACTGTGGTGCCGGGCCACATGGCCGGACCCGAGGCCGTGCTTGGTCCTGCGCTCTGGCTGTCGGGCCTTGCGTTCTCAACTGCCGCATTGGTGACCGCTCAGCGCGACTGACTTGAGGCGTGCGTCAGAACGGCGACTTTGGCAGGGATAGCTGGAAGATAATGGCCAGTGCACGGAGCGTGAAGGCGGCGGCAAGGCCGCCGATGAAGGCGCCGGTTTCGGGCAAGCCGAAAGAGGCGAGGCCGAAATAGACTCCCGCGCCGAGCAGGGCGGCGGTGGCGTAGACGTCCTTTTTCAGGAGCAGCGGTTCCTCATTGGCGACCACGTCGCGCATCAGGCCGCCGGCGCTGGCGGTGAGGGCGCCCATGATGAGCACGACGGCGAGCCCGTGATCGAGGCCCATGGCCTTGGCCGCGCCGGTGACGGCGAACAGCGACATGCCGAACGCATCCGCCCAGCGCAGGGGACGGAAGTTTTCAAGGAAGCGGTGGAAGGCGAAAGCGGTCAGACCGCCCGCGATGGCGAGGATCAGGGTCGGCGTATCAGACAGCCAGAAGACCGGCTGGTCGAGGATAAGGTCGCGCAGCGTACCGCCGCCAATGGCAGGCAGGAAGGCGAGCACAATGATGCCGAACAGGTCCATGTCCTTGCGCACGGCCATGATGCCGCCGGAAATGGCGAAGACGAACACGCCGACGCGGTCAAAAAGGGTGAGGATGAGTTCGGGGGACATGGGCCCGCTCCTGTGGTGCTTCAGGGGGCCGTCCGGATGATACGGCCCTCTCCCGTCCATAGGCGGGAGAGGGCCGGAGGGCTAGCTCTGCGGTTCGAGCTTGTCCTGGGTTTTCGTGTCGAAGTCGCTTGCATCGTGTCGTTCGCGAAGTTGCATTTCAGGCTTGCCGAAGGTGCGGTTGACCATCTGGCCGCGCCTGACGGCAGGGCGAGCGCCGATCTGTTTCATCCAGCGGATGACGTTGGTGTAGTCCTGCACTTGCAGGAACTCGCCCGCCTCGTAGACGGCGCCCGTGACAAGCGCGCCATACCAGGGCCATATGGCCATGTCGGCGATCGAATAGTCTTTGCCGGCCAAGTATTCATTGTCGGCGAGGCGGCGGTCGAGCACGTCGAGCTGGCGCTTCACTTCCATGGCATAGCGGTTGATCGGGTATTCGTATTTCTCTGGCGCATAGGCGTAGAAATGGCCGAAGCCGCCGCCGAGAAACGGCGCGCTACCCATCTGCCAGAACAGCCACGAGAGGGCTTCGGTGCGCGTGTGATGGTCGGTTGGCAGGAAGGCGCCGAACTTTTCCGCAAGGTAGAGCAGCATGGCGCCCGATTCGAAGATGCGGGTCGGCGGATTAGTTGAATGGTCCATCAGGGCCGGAATCTTGGAGTTCGGGTTGATGTCGACAAAGCCGGAGCCGAACTGGTCGCCCTCACCGATATTGATCAGCCAGGCGTCATATTCCGCGCCCGTGTGGCCGGCGGTGAGGAGTTCCTCGAACATGATCGTGACCTTGACGCCGTTGGGCGTGCCGAGAGAGTAGAGCTGGAAGGGATGCTTGCCGACAGGCAGTTCCTTGTCATGGGTTGGCCCGGCAATGGGGCGGTTGATACTGGCGAACCGGCCCCCGCTTTCCTTGTCCCATGTCCAGACTTTCGGCGGGGTGTAGGTCGGGTCGCTCATGTCGCTTGCTCCGTGGTTTCTGGTTTGGCACTGGGTCTACATGTAGGGATGCCGGGCTGATTTGGAATAACAATCCGGTGATGAGGCTTATTCGGCGGGGCGGCCTTCCTCAAGGAATGTGATGACGGCGCGGGGGAGTTCGGGGTCCACCACGGCGGAAAGATGCGTGCCGGTCAGTGTGTGATGGGTTGCGCCGGGGAGGAGGGCGGTGAGGCCGGGGCCGGAGCCATTGTCGAGGTCCTCATCGCCCGTCAGCACCAGTGCCGGCACGTCGAACGTGGCAAGGAGGTCGGCGGGGGTATAGGTGCGGGCCGACAGGGCACCGAGATAGCCTTCGAGCGTGCCGCCGGTGGATCTGGCACGCGCCAGCATGGCCTTCGCGCCGGGTGTGTCTTCGCCCGCCATGGCCTGATTGATGGCCGCGCGGAAGGCGGTGTTGCGATCGGTGTTGAATTCGTCTGCGGCAGAATCGCCAATGCCGCCGAGGGCCATGCGGCCGGTATTGCGCGAGAGCAGGTGCCAGCGCAGGGCAGATATTGATCCCATGGAATAGCCGACTGTGGCGTAAGGGTTATCCCCGAGATGCGCGACGAGAGCGATCTGGTCGCGGGCGACGGCGTCGGCAGGCCAGTTTGCGGGCGGGGCATTGTAGGGCGACGCGCCATGGCCGCGCAGGTCCGGCGCCACGACACGATACCCCGCCGCGGCAATCTTCTGGGCGATGCCGGGCTGGAAGAAGTTGAGATCGGCATTGCCGGTGAAGCCGTGCAGCAGGACGACGAGGGGGCCGGTGCCAAGTTCCTGATAGGAGATCGGCGTGCCGTCAAAGGAGTCGTAAGTGTGCATTGCCGGGGCCTCCTCGGCACGGGTGGTTGCGAAGGGAAGGAGGGCGAATGCGAGGGCCAGCGCGGCGAGGCGGATCATGTGTTTCTCCCTTGTGTCGCTTCTCTTGCGCGCACCTGACGCGCGGAGCGCGCACCGGTCAAGCCTGACGCCGGGCCAGGAAAAAGCCCGCCCGGTTTCCCGGACGGGCGAGGCGGGGGATCTGGTTTGCCTAGAGGACTTCGAGCATTTCCTGCACGAGCGGGTGGCGAACGACGTCAGCCCCTTCGAGCCGGATGACGGCAGCGCCGGCCAGTTTCTCCAGCCGCTCGGCGGCATTGGCAAGGCCGGAGAATTCCGGCAGCAGGTCGGTCTGGGCCGGATCGCCGGTGATCACCATCGTGGAATGCCAGCCAAGGCGGGTGAGCAGCATCTTGATCTGCGTATAGGTGCAGTTCTGCGCCTCATCGACGACGATGAAGGCATTGTTCAGCGTGCGTCCGCGCATGAAGCCGATGGGGGCGATTTCGATCACGCCCTCCGACAGCATGTGCTTGAGCTGGGCAGGCGAGAGCCGGTCCGACAGGGCGTCGTAGAGCGGCCGCAGGTAGGGGGCCAGCTTGTCTTCCATGGCGCCGGGCAGGAAGCCGATCTGCTCGCCAGCCTCGACAGCGGGGCGCGACAGGATGATGCGGGCGACCTTGCCTTTCTGCAGGGCTTCGACCGCCTTGCAGACGGCGAGATAGGTCTTGCCGGTGCCGGCCGGGCCGAGGGCGGCGATGAGGGCATGGGTGTCCATGGCGTTCATCAGCTGAGCCTGGTTTTCGGAGCGGGGCTTGACGGTTTTCTGGTAGCGCTGGGTGCGGTCTGGCTCGGAATGATCGGGCTGTCGCTTGCGTGTGTCGGCATCGTCGGGATGCCAGCTGCGACCACCTTCGATGGCGTGGAGAAGGGGCGGCTGGCCGCGACCGGCTTCCTGAATCCAGGCAGTGGCTTTCACCTCTGATGCTGTCTTCATTCGCTTGGCGGCGTTGCGTTTACCCATGGGAGGACTCCTTGGTTCCAGACATGAAAAAAGCCGTCAGCAGGATTGCGGACGGCTTGGCGAAAACGGGGGGAAGCTGGACGGATCGCCCTGAGGGCGGCATGGCCTGTCCGGAAACAATCGGTCCCGGTGGCGAGGTGAGGCAAGGTCTTCCTATGACCGACTCCACTTCCGAATCTGTTGCTGTTGATATGCTAGCAGGGTTATCAAACCCTTTACGCGACATTCCGCAGGCGAAACGAGAGGACGAATCATAATGGCAATCTACCAGATCGGAGAGGCACGGCCACACCTGCCAGCCAGTGGAAATTACTGGGTGGCGGAAAATGCCCAAGTAATGGGCAATGTGATCCTGATGGAGAATGCCTCTGTCTGGTATGGCGCCGTTCTGCGCGGGGATAATGATCCGATCACCGTAGGCGAGAACACGAATATCCAGGATGGCAGCGTGCTACACACCGATATTGGCGCGCCGCTGACGATCGGGAAGGATGTGACGGTCGGCCATATGGTGATGCTGCATGGCTGTACGATTGGCGACGAGACGCTCATCGGTATCGGGTCGACGATCCTCAATCATGCGAAGATCGGGAAAAATTGCATCATCGGCGCCCACACGCTGATCCCCGAAGGCAAGGAGATCCCGGACAATTCTCTGGTGATGGGCGCGCCCGGGAAAGTGGTGAAGGAATTGTCAGGCCCGCAGGTGCAGATGCTGAAAATGTCGGCGATGCACTATGTCGAGAACTGGAAGAAGCACCGTGACGGGACCCGGCGGATCGACTGAGCCTTACTGGCGCACGTAGCGGATGGCGAAACTCTTGCCGCCCACGCGGACGACCTGTCCCCGGACATTGCCGGCAAACACCGTATCGCCAACCATTGGCGTGGCATCTTCTGCCTCGAAGCTGGCACCTGTCAGCGAGATATCAAGCACACGGCATTTGATCTCGCGGCCATCCTCGAGAATCAGCAGGGCCGGGCCGCTTTCGGGTTTGCGGCTTGCGGCGCGGTCTTCGACCAGATCCAGCTGGTCCTTGTTGAGCAGCCAGGTCAGCCGGTCGGCCAGCTTGTCGCGCTTGTGATCGACGATCCGGAACTGAACGGCAAAACCCGTGGGCGTGGCGCGAATGACGGTCGCGGCCACGCGTCCGAGTTCGTTGAAGTAACAGACGACCTGCGCGCCTGATTCCGGCCGGAAGTCTGACAGGATCATGGCGCCCGAACAGGAAATGTCGATCGTGCTCATGGGGTGATCGGCCTGGTCAGTGTCGAGGACCTGGCCGTCGAGATGCAACGGGACGCGCTTGTGCAGGCGGCGGTCCTTATTTGGATTGATCAGCGGACTATTGCTGAGCGCCGAACTGCGCAGACCGGTCATTTGCTGCTCCCCGAGGCCCGAAAATTACAGGGCCTGTCGCACCGTGAACGCTTTACTTAGGCAATTTAGGTTCACAAAGTGTTGCAGAGGCAGGCCGGAATTCGCATTCCGGGCGAACCTGCAAGACCTATTTCAGCCGGAGCCTGAATCCATGGAAACATATGATTATGTCATCGTCGGCGCTGGCAGCGCCGGTTGTACGCTTGCCAACCGATTGTCGGCTGACCCCGCGATCAAGGTTTGCCTGATCGAGGCGGGCAAGAAGGACAATTCGCTGATGATCCGCATGCCGGCCGGTGTCGGCAGCCTGATCAAGCAGCCGAACGACCATAATTGGGGCTTCTATACCGAAGCCCAGAAACACATGAACGGGCGAAAGCTGTACTGGCCTCGCGGCAAGGGCTGGGGCGGTTCATCCTCGATCAATGGCATGATCTATATTCGTGGCCATGCCGGCGACTATGATCAATGGGCCCAGATGGGCCTGCAGGGCTGGAGTTTTGCGGATGTGCTGCCCTATTTCAAACGGTCGGAAGCCCATGAAGGCGGCGACAGTGCCTTCCATGGCGGCGCAGGCCCGCTGCGCGTGTCGGAAAGCCCGATGTCGAGCCCGGTCTTCCGGGCCTTCGTGCAGGCCGGCGAGCAGGCCGGTTTCAAGCGCACGGACGATTTCAATGGTGCACAGCAGGAAGGCTTCGGCCGCTACCAGCGCACCATCCACAAGGGCGAGCGCTGGAGCGCCTCCTACGGCTATCTTCGCCCGATCGAGGGCGTTCGGCCGAACCTGACGGTGATCTCGACCGGGCTGGTGACGCGGGTGCTGATCGAAAATGGCCGGGCAACGGGAGTCGAAGTTGTCGAGGGCAAAGGCGCGCTGACGCAGGTGATCCATGCCGACAAGGAAGTCATCGTATGCGCGGGCGCCGTACAGTCTCCGCAAATCCTGATGCTGTCGGGCATCGGCAACCCGGAACACCTGGACCGGTTCGGTATCAAGGCGAAGGTGAATTCACCCGGCGTGGGCCAGAACCTGCAGGACCATCTCGATGTGACGGTGATCCATGAGATGACACAGCCCGTGTCAGCCTATTCGGCGCAGAAGGGAATCAAGAAACTGGGCGTTGGCCTGCAATACCTGTTCAACCAGACAGGCGCCGGCGCAGACAATTTCCTGCAGGCAGGCGCCTTCATCAATTCACGCGAAGGCCTGTCCATGCCCGACATCCAGCTACACCTCGTCAACGCCATCATGATGGACCATGGCAACCATGATCCACAAAAGGATGGTTTCACGGTTCATGCCTGCCAGTTGCGGCCGGAAAGCCGCGGCACGGTCTGCCTGGCCTCGGCCGACGCGTTCGCGCATCCGGCGATTGATCCGAACTATCTGGCGGCAGAAGAGGATCGCCGTGCCATGCGCGAGGCCGTCAAGATGGTGCGCGACGTATGCGGACAATCAGCGCTGAACGCATTGCGCGGCGCCGAGATCATGCCGGGCGCCAGCGTTGTGACGGACGACGACATTGACAGCTTCATCCGCCGCATGGGCGAGACGATCTATCATCCGGTCGGTACGGTTGCGATGGGGGCGGGCGATGACAGCCCGGTCGACGGTCAGCTGCGGGTGCGCGGTGTTGACGGGCTGCGGGTTGTCGACGCGTCGGTGATTCCCACACTGGTGGGCGGCAATACGAATGCGCCAACCATCATGATCGCGGAGAAGGCGGCCGACATGATGCTCGGCCGGCCTGCTCTGGCGCGCGAGGAAGCGCTCTTGACCGCCTGATATCAGGCGTTGCTGGCGACGAGGCGAAGCTGGCGGCCTTCGGTACGGGTATCGGGCGGGACCAGCATCGAGATGCGGTGGCGCCAGACCGGGCGACCTCCCAGCATGGGCTCACCGCCGAGGGTCTGGTACAGGCCCAGCAGGCGCGGGGTGTCAGTATGGGCGCCAGGGCGCACCAGCGGCATAAGCGTGATTTCGACTTCCACGCGCTGGCCAGAGAGAGTCTCACCACGGCCACGGATCACGCCGGGCGCGCCATCATAGCGAACGGCCTCCATGAAATGGGCCATCATGAACCGGTCAGGCCCGGTCCATAGCTCGAGAAAGTCATGATGGGTCAGGTCGCGGCCCAGCAGGTCGGACAGGCCCTGGCCCGCCGTGCGAAACAGCCAGCCCGCTTCGCGGTCGTGCTGGACGACAAACAGTTGCGTGATGAGATCGGGATGCTCTGCCACGCGCGGGTCATCCACGGCATTGGCGACAGGGCTGGCGCTCATCCTGCGCCACGCGTCAATCAGGATCCGGGTGTTTGGGTGTATCGACCGGTCGTTCATGACAGGCTCTCTCCGTGCTCTACTATCGGTCCGTGCAGACCGCTCGGATGTGGCATTCGCAATATCCATTCCAGTTGCAGCGTCATCTGTCTGGGGAAAAGCAGCCATGGAGGGCGCGAATTTCGCCTCTCAGGGATTGCGCATTGCGTGCACGGCTGGTCGAAATCGCAATTGACCGGCTTGGGCGTGTCATGGCGGAACACTCTTCCTGCGGTCATCCGCTCCCTCCGTGTGAGGGGATTGCGGGCGGCGTGACCCCACGGAAAGAGACAGAATTTATAACAGAATTGTCAGGTCGGGGTCTTGCGAAGATACGCGGCTCAGCTAGTTCTCACGGACCGTTAGTTATCCGCCGCCGCGAATCACGCGGCTCCTCTCAAGCTTGACTACATAATTAGGGAGAATACCGAGTGTCTAAGACACCTTCGCGCCCTCGCGCGCAAACGAATCTCAAAGCCGCGCTGTGCCTCGGCGTCGGATTTACCGCCATTGCCAGTGCTGCCATGCCCGCCATGGCGCAGGAAGACACAGAAGACTCGGCACGCACGCTGCAGACTGTCACCATCACGGCGACCAAGCGCGAGCAGACGCTGCAGGATGTTCCGATCGCCGTTTCCGTTGTCGATGAGAGCGTTATTGCAAAAGCCCAGATCCTGGACCTCAACGACCTTCAGTCGGTTGTGCCTTCGCTCGGCGTCAGCCAGCTGCAGTCATCTGCCAATACCAATTTCGTGATCCGGGGCTTCGGCAACGGCGCCAACAATGCCGGTATCGAACCTTCGGTCGGCGTGTTCATCGATGGCGTGTACCGTTCGCGCTCTGCCTCGCAGATCTCCGACCTTCCGAACATCGAGCGGGTCGAAGTACTGCGCGGACCGCAATCAACCCTGTTCGGCAAGAACGCATCTGCCGGTGTCATCTCGGTCGTGACCAAGAAGCCGTCATTCGAGTTCGGCGCCAATGTGGAAGGTACGGTCAGCAACTTTAACGGCTATCGTGCCAAGGGTTACGTCACCGGACCGATCAGCGACACGCTCGCATTCAGCCTCGGCGGCAATTACAATGTGCGCGACGGTTATGTCGACGACATTGGTACGGGCGACAAAACCAATGAGCGCAATCGTTACGGCCTGCGCGGCGAGCTCCTGTTCGAGCCGAACGAAAACACGTCCCTCCGCCTGATCGGTGACTATGACACGATTGACGAGCTTTGCTGCGCTGCGGCGAATATCGTCAACGGTCCGACCGGTGCGATCATCAATGCGCTGGGGGGCACATTCAATCCCCAGGACCCGTATTCCTATGAAGTGGCCTACAATTTCGGTTCCGAAAACAAGATCGACAATGCCGGCCTGTCGCTGCAGGGCGACTTCGATCTTGGCGCCATGACGCTGACATCGATCACCGCCTATCGGGAATCCGATCTCGAGCAGAATGCTGACTCCGACTTCACATCAGCCGACCTGATCGGGCGCAACTATAACAAGACCAATATCGAGACATTCACGCAGGAAGTTCGCCTGACGTCGGGTGGTGACGGCCCTGTCGACTGGATGGTCGGCGGCTTCTACTTCGATGAGAAGGTCGTCATCGACAACGAGTTCTTCTATGGCTCCGATTTCCGCGGCTATGCTGACTTCCTGTCGGGTGGTGCGCTGGCGACTGTCGAAGGCGCGCTTGGTCTGCCGGTTGGGCTTGTCTTTGGCCAGCAAGGGCAAGGCCTGGTCGAGGAGTTCGGTCAGGACAACACGGCCTGGTCGGTCTTTGGTACGGTTGACTGGCACATGACGGACCGTTTCACGGCCACGTTGGGCCTGAACTATACGGAAGACGAGAAAGACGCGTATGGCAACATCGTGAACACGGATGTGTTCTCGGGCCTGGACCTGGTCGCGATTGGTTTCGCACAGGCGCTTGGCGGCTTTGGCGTTGACGCGACGGACCCGGCACAGGTTGCAGCCTTCGCCGGCGCCAATCCCGGTGCATTCGCGGCCATTCAGGCGGGCGCACAGGATCCGGCAACGAACCCGCTGCTGGGCCTCCAGCCGCTTCAGTTCCTGCCGCCATTCCTCGGCTTCCCGAACGCTGTTGAAGACGGCCAGTCGAATGATGATGACCTGACCTACACGTTCCGTCTGGCTTATGACGCGACCGAAAACCTGAACCTCTACGCTTCGTATGGCACGGGCTTCAAGGCAACGTCGTGGAACCTGTCGCGTGACAGCCGGCCGTTTGCGGCAGACTTCACGCCCGGTTCACCTGTGACAAGCCCCGGTTCGTCACCGATCCGTGACGCGGGCCTTGCCGTGCCAAACCTGACGACCGGCACGCGTTACGCCGGACCTGAAGAAGCCCGTGTGATCGAGCTCGGTGCGAAATTCGCCTATGACGCGTTCGCGTTCAACGTGGCCTATTTCGACCAGGTTATCGAAGGCTTCCAGTCAAACGTGTTCACCGGAACAGGCTTTGCGCTGGCCAATGCCGGTAAGCAGTCGACCAAGGGTCTTGAAGTGGATGCCTCGTGGAATGTCACCGACAACCTGCTGCTGACCTTTGCAGGCACGTTCCAGGATCCGATCTATGACGAGTTCCCGAACTCGGCGAGCGGCGACATCAGCGGCTCGGCGCCATCTGGTATTTCCGACACCGCAACATCGACATCGGCGACCTACACGTTCGATATCAACACGCTGGAAGCGTTCATTCGCACGGACTGGCAGTATGAAAGCCCGACAACCTATTTCGACGATCCAGCCAACCAGGCGCTGATCAGCAACCAGCGTGAGGTCAATACCTGGAACGCGTCGACCGGCTTTACCACCGAGAATGGGCTCGGCGTCACTGTCTGGGGGCGGAACATCTTTGATGATGACTACGTTGCGGTGGCATTCCCGTCTGTGGCACAGGCAGGCTCGCTCAGCGGCTACCCGAACCAGCCGGCAACCTATGGCATTACTGTTCGCAAATCGTTCTAGCCTGCCAGTCTGCTGAAAATCCGGAAAGCCCCGTCCATTGCGGCGGGGCTTTTCTGCATTCAGCGACCAGCGTTTGCACGCAGTGCGAAAAGGGTGAGGATAAAGCCTGCGATTTCAAATCCGATAAAGACGTAGAAATCGGCTGTCGGTGGCGGGCCAAGCGCAAGGGCAGCGCCGCGGGCAAAGACATAGCCGCCGAGATAGGCTGCGAGAAACCAGAGGGCCGGGCGCGTCATGACGGAGCGGACAGCGCCAGCGCCAGCCAGCGTGGCTGCGCCGAGGCTGACACCGCCATAGATGCCGCGCAGCTCATATGCGCCATTCGGGCCGCCGACCTCCACGCCGAGGCCTGAGGCCATCATAATAGGATTCAGGAGTGACCACAGCCCGAAAGCCGCAAAACAAACGGCCATGGCGGCGAGGAAAATGCGGATCATCATGTGAGGGGACCTAGGGCAACGCGGCCGGGAGAAAAGCCGGTTCCTGAGTGTTGCACCGATGGCCTGCCATTGTGCAAGACCGTGTTTATATAGAGAAGAACCCGATTCCCCATTCTGGAGGCTGCATGGCCCGCAATCCCGGACGCCCGCCGATCATCAATGCACCGCCTCTTGTGACGGTGCTGGCGCTGACCCTCCTGGCGACGCATGGCGCGCGGATATTGCTGAGTGAATCGCTTCAGAGCACCTTGTTGTGGCACACGGCGCTGTTTCCGGAGCGATTCTGGGGCTGGGTGGGCGCCAGCCTGCCTCCGGGCGCGCCCGAGCCCTATTCCAACATCATTGCAGCCATGATGCCGCTGTTCTCGATTGCCTTCGTCCACAGTGACTGGGCGCATGTCGGCCTGAATGCGGCAATGCTGCTGGGCGTCGGCAAGCCGGTCCACGACTATCTGGCGCGGGCGCGGGGCAGCGAATCGCGCCGCACGTCCGAATTGTTCCTGTTTCTGTTCTTGATCAGCGTGGCGGGTGGGTCTGTTGCGCACCTGATCGCCAATTATCCGGTCGGCCAGGCGGCTGTCGGTGCGTCTGGTGGCGTGTCGGGCCTGATAGCCGCCGTCCTGCTGGGGCAGAAGGGGGCAGAGGGGCGTCTGCTGTCGCGGCCCTTCCTGACAGCCTCTGCGCTGTTCCTTGTCGCCAACCTCGTGCTCGCCTTCATCGGGCCGGCCATGCTGGGAGCGGGGATCGCCTGGCAGGCGCATGTTGGCGGCTATGTGGCAGGCGCGCTCGTGTTCCGGTTCCTGATATGGCGGCTGGAGGGGGTGGAAGCCTGATTCCTGTTCGTGTTCGATTCGGCGCACATGTTGTGGTACGCTTCAGGTATATAGAAGTCGGACTTCACCGACTGTGGCCTGGAGGATGATGAATGACGATTGACCAGATTCTGAACGATAAAGGGAATGAAGTGATTTCTGTCGGCGCGGATGACACGCTTGGCGCGGCCGCCAAAGTGCTGGATCTGCGTAGAATCGGGGCGGTGGTCGCGCTTGGTTCCGATGAATCCGTTATCGGCGTCCTGTCGGAACGCGATATTGTGCGTCAGGTTGCACGTCTCGGGCATGCGGCCCTCGAGATGAAAGTCGGCGACGCCATGACCCGCGATGTCGTGACCGTGCCTTCGACCATGCGCATCGATCACGCCATGCAGCTGATGACCGACCGCCGGATTCGCCATTTACCGGTTCTCCGGAACGAGCGCCTCGTCGGTTTTGTATCGATCGGCGACCTCGTGAAATGGAAAATCGCCGAGACGGAAGCCGAAGCCGAGGCGATGAAATCCTATCTTTCGGCCCAGTATTGATCTGATTGCAGCGAAAGTTGCAGTTTTTTGACAAAAGGCTGTTTTAGGGGGTTGCGGCCATACCTCATGGCGGCTATTCCCCGGCCTCCGCTGAAGACGCCCTTGGGTTTCTGAAGCGGGGCCCGCAGACGGGCTGCTAATTAGGTGAATTAGTTCTTGCTTTTTCCCCCGAACAGCGGCTATATATGCGGCTCCTCGAAATGCCTGAATTTGCAGGCCGTCACAACGGTCGACAAATTCGTTTGTGCCTGAGTTTAGCAGAAAACGTGGTCAAACACGAAACTGCAGAAGGCGCGAAAAAGGGTGTTGACGGGCAATAAGGTGGCCCATATAAGCCGCCTCTTCCGGAAGGGGCGGCGCCCTGG